>Ga0209000_1000353_pt1 | contig 49109 bp, 34 predicted proteins | sample RifGroD2_FD_183998 | JGI IMG/M metagenome (GOLD analysis project Ga0209000, IMG submission 183998) | Groundwater microbial communities from Rifle, Colorado, USA - Groundwater D2 (SPAdes) (version 2) | ecosystem: Environmental > Aquatic > Deep subsurface > Groundwater | place: Rifle, Colorado... | reverse complement strand
GCCGAATAGAAGAATATTATAATTATTCGTTGCCGCTCTCATTAACGTGTGGGTGGTGCCACGAAATATAGTGTCACCGTTCACATCCAACTTCGCCCCCGGACTCGTCGTTCCGATGCCGACGTTGCCGGGGTCTGTCATAAACAGAACCTGTCTGTACAGAGAACCGGCGTCATCGTAATTGTCAATCCTGAAATTATTGGCGGCATCGTTGTATGCCAACCAGTTATAATCATTATTTGTTCTATCAAATTTTATTGAGTTACCACTGCCAACCCTAATACCACCTTCAACATCCAACTTCCTTTCCGGACTCGTCGTCCCGATGCCGACGTTGCCGTCATTTCTAACTACAAAGTTATATCCGGTTCCATAAACCCCAAACCCTAAACTGGTGTCTGAGGCATCTGTTCTAACCAGTAATCCTGACCCACCGTTGCCGAAAGTATTGTAAATGCGAGATGCCCAGTTTCCAGTATTGGCTACAACTTCCAATTTATACCCCGGACTCGTCGTCCCGATGCCGACATTGCCCGCAGTATTAACAACCATTCGTTCGGTCGAAGAGTAGGGTGCTTTGAAGAAGAAGTATCCAACTTCCGAACCGGTGGCCTTAAAACCAAAGTCCGCATGGGCGTTCTCGTTTGCCGGGGATTGCGCCCGGAATCTTATTGACGTCTCGTTAAATGTCGTCGAGTTATTGTGAAGTCGAACTAGATTGTCTTCGACATTGCCGGAAACATGCAGCTTATTCAGCGGCCCCGTCGTCCCGATGCCGACGTTGGCGGAGTTTGTGTTGTAGATGTTGTTGCCGGAGGTTGCCCAAGGGCCGCCTCCGACGGAAGCCCAACTGTTGCGGCAGTCGCCGGGAAAGCAGAATTGAGAAGCGGCGGTGATTGAAGAGGAGGAATAAATTGCTCCGTTGACGGCGAGCTTGTTGCCGGAGGTGTCTGTGTAGCCGATGCCGACGTCGCCATTAATTATTCTTGCCCATTCAGTATTCCCGTCTGCATTTTTATCTCTAAATATGATTGCATCACCACTCACATATGCATTATTGTTAGTGTATGGAAACCAACTATCAGCAATCCCATTTCCCAAACGAACAGTACCATTTACATCAAGAGCTACTGACGGACTCGTCGTCCCGATGCCGACGTTGCCGCTCGTTGGAGCCAACACAATATTATTGTTTCCAGTTTGATTACCTTGAATACTCAAAGCACCCGTGGAGTTGTTTCTAGCAAAACCAAAATAGAAGTTCTGATTACTACCAATTCTCAAAATATCAAGATTATCTCCCCAAGCACGCTGAATATCTAGATTAGCCCCCGGCGTCGTCGTCCCGATGCCGACGTTGCCGTTGCTTCCGACTATTGTCATATGCGCGGTACTTCCTGTTCCTAAATACAAACCGGCATTCCCCATTACCGCTAAATAATCTATTGTTCCTGTACCGAGTTGTTGAACACCGTTCCCTATCTCGCCGAATACTCCATCAGTAGTATCCGAAAATCTGATAGAGGTTCCAATATCATCCTGTAAATGCAATAAACTTCCCGGACTCGTCGTCCCGATGCCGACGTTGCCGGCTTGATCTATTACGATACCTCCGCCGGCTGTTGCCAAATATATATTTCTACTGTTTTGTGAAAGCATATAGAACCAAGACCCGCCGGTATACATATAGAGATTACCTTCAATATCAAGTTTCGCCCCCGGATTCGTCGTCCCGATGCCGACGTTGCCGGTAGATGCAACAACTAACCTATTTCTATCTCCATTTGTCCCTAGTTGTATAGCACCAGTTGCGCCAGAAGCATAAATACTAAGGTCAGCTCCGGTTTGTGTACTTGCCGTAACTGCCTGACCTATACTTAAATATAATGCCCCGCGAACCATAGCATTGCCATTAACATCTAATAGCCAGCCCGGACTCGTCGTCCCGATGCCGACGTTGCCGGAAACGATGTTCAGCGCGTTGTTACTCATCCGAATGTCGCCGCCAATGGGGTTTATAAGGTAAGTATACCCCACCATTTGACCGGCGGCCGCGTCATATTTTCCCACCTGGTGCCAAAAGGTGTTATTTGCCCCGCCCGATCTGCCAAACAGCATCTCGTCAGCCCATTGGGTATTGCCAGTGGAAATGGCAAACGAAGTGTTTGCCAGCATGTTTGTAGCAGTAACGGCTGGAGCGCCCACGCCGACGACCTGCAGCGGGAATATCGGCGCCGTCGTTCCGATGCCGACGTTGGCGGGGAAAGAGAAGTTGCCGCCGGAGTAATTTGAACCGAAATCGCCGGAGGAGATATTGCCGGCGGAAACGCTGCCTGTGTAAGTGCCGGTCATGCTGAAAGTGCCGCTGACGGTGAGGCCTTGGGGAATGACGACGTTGCCGGTTGTCGCGTCAATGCGGAGGCGTTCGCTTCCGCCCTGGACGAATGAGAGGGTTTGGCCGGCGGGCCAGCGGATGTCCTGGGTGTCCGCGCCGGAGAAATCAATGTAGTTCAAAGCGAGGGCAACGCGAAAGCCGAGGCCGACAAGCAGGGTTATTGTGAAGATTGAGAGTAATACTTTGAGAGATTTTTTAGGAAACATGGTTGGTCTTTTAAGATTCTTTTATTGATTAGGAATTAGTCATTTTTAACTTCAGTATCTCTTCAATTTTCATCACTCGTTTTTCAAGTTCTTGAAATTTTTCAACGTCAGCTTTGTTGGTCAACGTATGTTTCAACTCCTGAAGTTCATTTTTAATCGAGCGGACTTCCGCTTCAATGCGGTCAAGGCGCAATTCAATACGGTTAAAGCGCTCGTCAACACGGTCAAATTTTTCCCAAACGCGCGCAAAATTCTCCGCGGTTTCTTCTTTGAATCTCCCCAGTTCTTCAAAAGTTGTCTCAACCTTTTGTTTTACAAATTCCAACCCTTCCCCAAAAATCTTAAAATCGCTTTGAACCGCCTCAAGCAATACTCCAACATAATCATAAGCCGGGTCATCTTTTTTGGGCGGCTTTATTCCTTCTATGGCCATTTTTTTTGCTTTTTCGTCGCTCATGTTATTTTTTTATTTTCCATAATTTTTCTTTTTAGAATTTTTTATCGGCGCTCTTACTTCACAATCATCTTGCCCGATTCACCCCGCCCTCTGTGCCCGGGCACGTCGCAGTAGAAGACATATTCCCCGGCTTTGGGCGCGTTAAAGGAAATCGCGCGCGTTTCGCCCGGGCCGACGCCGACAGCCACGGCCGAAAGCGACGGGTCGTCAAATTTGAAAACGTGCGTCTGGGATTCGTCGGCGGTAACGGAGAGCGTAATCGCCTGGCCGGGTTTCGCGGTGAAAACGTCGGGCGAGATACCCGAAGGCGACATTGTGATTTTTACGGCTGTTGCCGGAATGTCTTTTTTCTCAAGCGGGGCCGATTGTTGGGGAGCTTCGGGGCTTCCGGGTTCAACATTAAGCTTGACCGGCTCGCCCGCGGGCGTTACCACCTTTCCTTCTTCGGAAATCGGGCTTGCTTGCGGAGCCGCCGGCGTTCCCGTCGGCGCCTCGCTCGCCGCGGACGGCGCTTCCGATGGCTCTCCGGCGGACGGCTGTTCACCGGCCGGCTGTGTAGCGCCTTCTTCCGCGGGCGGCGCTTCGGGCGCGCGGCTCAACAACCAGTAAGCGCCGAGTCCGAGCGCGATTGCCGCGGCGACAATCGCGATTATTTTCTTGTTGTCCGTGATGAGATTTATTTTTTGATTATCCATAATAAATATGTCTCCGGCGCGAATTAATTATTTCGTCGGGACTACCAAAATCACGCCTTTTGTTTTTGACTGAAGGCCGCCGCAGAGTTCGCAGTAGAAAGCGTAAGTGCCGGGGTTTAGGGCCTGGAATTCAATGACTTTTGATTCTCCGGCTTTGGCGGTTTGTTTCAGGCCGTAGTCGGGGATTAAAATGTCGTATGTTTTTCCGATGGCCGCGAAGTTGATGTGGACGGTGTCGCCTTGATTGACCCTGATTTCATTGGGGCTGAAGGCGTCGTTTTGAGCTTTAACGTCAAAGGAACGGAACTGGGCGGAAACGCCCGGGGCCGCCGGAGCGACAACCGTGGGAACGGCAACGCCTTCCGGCGCTTCGGTTTCTCCGACTGTCGGAACAGTAACGCCCTCGGGCACGGCGGGCGCGGATGTTTCGCCTTCGGGAATTTCAACAACCGGGGCTTCTTCAACGGGAGCCAAAGGCGCTTCGGGCGCCAGCGACGGGGCGGCGCCATACCAAACCGCGGCGATTATTACCGCCGCCAAGACCGCGACTCCGATGATTATATATCTTTTGTTTTCTTGAGACATAAAAACATTCTGCCGACAGCCGTCATAACGACCGACATTTGTCTCGCTGAGCGCGACTCTGGTGTCGGTTGTTGATTGCCGTTTGTCGGCGCAATTAATAAATAATAATTAATATTTTACCTTTTAACTCTGAACAAAACTATTTCCCGCTTTTAATGCCGAGTTTTGCTTCAATATACTTAACCCGCGTCATTAAATCCTCAAACTCATCCTTTGTTACAAAATCTAATTCTTTAATATTTTTATTAATCGCGTCTAATCCCGCCTCAACATGCGAAAAGCCATCATCTACCTTTTTTTCTAAAACGTCCATTCTCCCGTCAAGTTTATCCATCCTGCCGTCAAGTTTATCCATCCTGCCGTCAAGTTTATCCATTCTCCCTCCCAATTTCTCATTCGTCTCGTCAAAACCTTTTTGAACCATTATTGCCAAATCATCAATTGTAATTTTTTTATTTGCCATAACTTCATTATACACTATTTAAAAAACGTAACGCAAGACCTTAATTTGGAACCCATTGCCATTCAAGGCCGAGGCGGTCAAGAACCGGAGATGTCGTCAAATCCTCGTTTGGGATGAATTTACCCCGCCAGAAAAGTTTCGGCTGGGGGTCGGTGAAAACGACGGTTTCGTAGGGCTTGGCTTCTTTCCAAAATACGCCGTCGTTTGAAAGCCAGAAAAGCATATTTTCTCCGTCCAAAAATTTCTGCAAACCGCTGATTCGCGCGGAAACAACCTTGCCGGGCAAGGTATTGATGTTTGAAGATACGGCTTCAAACGGCTGTGATTTATCAAAACCGAGGTCAACAAAACGCCGGAGTTCCGTTTTGTTTTCTTCATCGCTTTTTGTAATCAACGCTAAAAGTGAACCTGATTTTTCTAACATGAACGAGGCACTTGTAATTCCCTGATCAAGTCCCAAATTCTCCGTCAAATCCCAGGCCGCGTTTATTTTGCCTGCCTCGAGCGGAGTCGAGAGGCCTTCCTTATCTTCAACAAGTTTTATGAGTTTTGGCTTACCGGAAGTCAAACTATAAACATACCAGTTTTTGCCATTTTTTATCGCCTCCGGCCTAAAACTGACAAAACGTTCTTTCGCTTCTTGCAATTTCACCGAATCCCCCATCACTCGTATCGGAAAAAAGTGGGAGATGTTATGGAATGAGGAAAAAGAATTTTTTGTTTTCGTTTGCCAGGCGATTCCTTCGTACGCGCCGTAAATCGCGACCCAGTTGTCCGAAGTTCCGCCGAAGCCGAAAACTCCAGGATATGGCGAAAGAAAATCGCTGTCTTCAAAGATTTTAGTGAATTCCGGAGCTTGTCCTGAGCTTGCCGAAGGATCAAATTTATAAACATAGCCGCGGTATTGGCCGCCGTCTTTCACAACGCCTCCTAAAAGCCAGAATTTATCCGCCCCGTTAGAAATAATATTTCTAACGGGGTAAATCGCGCCGATTGAGATGTTTAAAAGCTCCGGCGTCCGCAATTCGGAGGGTAAAGAAATTTTTTGACCGTCCAAAAATAATTCCAGACCTTTTTGAGTTAAACACTTGTCGTTCAGGCATCTTTTGTCCGTCCCGTCTTCTTCCAAGCGAACAAAAAAAACTTTTTCTTTAATTTTTTCCACCTCCTTGTCCGCGAGTTTCTCCCACTCAACCTTCGGCGGATAAGAAAGCGTCGTCATCGCAAAGTCCTGATAAAGAGTCGTGCCTGTCGTGTTAAGCCAGCCGGCGCCGGAAAAAAGGTCGGTGAAACTTGAGCCCTGCGCCGTCTGGCCAAAAAAAGGCAATCCGATGGGAAGCTGAAACTCAAAAGCCGGAATCCGCGCTATCCGCCCAACAAGCCGCGCCTGATAATACAAAAATCCTACCGTAACAACGGTAAGGATTGTAATGCCGGCCATCAGCGCCAAGAAAAAATCGCGGCTGGGTCTGCGTCTATCAATTTTTCGCTGTTTTTGCATTTCTTGACAACAAAGCTAAAAAGAGTATAATGGAAATAAACAATGGGATGTTCGTATACTACGGACAAATCCGGGTGGCATAGAAAAAGTCCTTGCAAAAGGGCTTTTTCTATTTTATGATGAACCCGTGGATCCGGGCCCGTAGTGTATGTAGTAACATCCCGAGGTTGCCACCCGGGAAAGCGGGTGCAAATCCAGCCGGGTCCACATCAAGATGCTCCGTTTTAACGGGGCTTTTTGATTTTTAAGACCTATTTTCCTAACTGTGTCGGCCAATCGCGCCAATCATTTCTTCGGCCGGTCAAGCGGTAGGAAATTTCAACGGCTTTGTCGGATTTGAAGATTATTTTGTTGCCTTCAATTTGATAAGCAATCATCGCGAGTTCTCCGTAAGGAGTCGCCAGCACCTCAATATTGTCTTTTGAGAAATCAATGACTTTGCGCCATAACCACAAGTCCGAACCCTCGTCTATTTTGTCAAAATCAATCGTGTATTCGTAATCTGTTTGTTGTTTGTTGTAAGTCGCGAGTTTGATTTTGCCCGTGGTTTCTTCTTTCACTCCTCCCGCAAATGAGGCGACGTATGTGGCATATTTCTTTCCGTCAAAAGTATATTCGGGGTCAATGGTGGTTACGGTCAATTTGTTTACGCCGGAAATGTTGTTGCCGTTCATGTCCAAATTGCCGCTGATTCTCGCGCTTCCGTTCACGTCCAATTTCACGCTCGGACTCGTGGTGCCGATGCCGACGTTGCCGTTTCCATCAATTAACATCCTTGTGCCCACTGCCGCATCCAAAAATGCTAATTTCCCTGCACCTTCGCCATTAGCCGAACCCGTTGAGAAGATATAAAATTCTTTACCGCCCGCACTTGTATTCTTTAACATAATTCCACTGCCACCTGTTCCACTGCTCTGAACTTTTAAACCATTATTATAATCAAAACTTCCTTCAATATCTAATAATCCATCAGGGGTAATGTCGCCGATGCCGACGTTGCCGGGGAAAGAGAAAATTCCTCCGCCGGTGTTGGCGCCGAATTGGCCTGAGGAGACGTTGCCGGCGGTAACGGTAACCGTTCCGGCAAGAGTGCCTGTGATGGTTCCGGTTACGTTGAGATTGCCGGTTATGTTCGTGTTTCCGTTGACGTCAAGTTTGTAGGCCGGACTCGTCGTCCCGATGCCGACGTTGCCGTTATATTGTAGAAACAAAATCGTGCCATTGACGCTATCACCTATAGAAAAATTGTCGCCATTGTATTCAATGTCTGCATATCTTCCAGAAGCACTATACCCCTTAAGTCTTATTTTACCCGTTCCCGACGTTCCATCACCCACCTGTAATTTAGCCCCCGGACTCGTCGTCCCGATGCCGACGTTGCCGGAAGGAAGCGCTGTCAAAGTGTCCGTTCCTCCAGGCGCAAGATATACTCGCGTACCAGCGGCACTCTGAAGCTTTAAATTCGCCCCCCCATCATCCACCATGCCCTGCGAATTTCCCAACAATACCTGACGTTGACCGCCGTTGAGTTGGATATTGCCTTCAACCGTGAGCCGCTCGGCTGGACTCGTCGTCCCGATGCCGACGTTGCCGGAACTGTCAATTGTCATTCTAAAAGCACTACTGTCCTCATCATAGATAAAAAATTTATTGTTTACATTAGGGGTAGCATTATTTCCAATGCCTATATTCCAAGTTCTGCCAGTTCCAGTAAATTGCATCTGAGTATATTTATCGTCGTCATCGGACTCTAATCTTAATACTGGGTCACTATAAGCCGTGCCGCCATAAACGTGTAGCACCCGTAGTGGCCCCGTCGTCCCGATGCCGACGTTGCCGGGGAAAGAGAAAATTCCTCCTCCGGTGTTGGCGCCGAATTGGCCTGAGGAGACGTTGCCGGCGGTAACAGTAACCGTTCCGGCAAGAGTGCCTGTGATGGTTCCGGTTACGTTGAGATTGCCGGTTATGTTCGTGTTTCCGTTGACGTCAAGTTTGTAGGCGGGGGAGGTGGTGCCGATGCCGACGTTGCCGGTATTATCTATCCTGACCCTTTCCACAACCGCTGATGCACCATCAGGAGTAGTGAAAAACATAATTCGTCCAGGCATATCATTAGTCCCTGGCGTTCCATCAACCGCAAATGTTATATTTCCGACATCTAAAAACCCCGCGCCGTCGTATCCCATACTTCTGATAAGAGTTATAGTATCATTACTTTGCATAATAGCCGGAGACGACAGTGTCCCTCTTGCTTGTTGGAAAAAAAGAGTTGGACCATAATTATTATTTTGGTATTCGGTTATCCTTATATCCGCATTATCCGCGCTTCTTTGCAAATTCAATTTGTTCCCCGGACTCGTCGTCCCGATGCCGACGTTGCCGCTTTCAAAAACATTAAATAACGAACCAACGGCTGAACCAGTCGCGTTATTAGCAATACTAAATGATCTGGTTGTTTGATCATTATCCGAATCAATATTGATGACTAATTTTTCTGGAGCATTGATAACTCCATTGTAAAAGCCGCCCAGGCCAATTGTCATAACAGAATTCCCAATTATGTCGCCTCCCCCGATGTGCAATAGACTGCTCGGACTCGTCGTCCCGATGCCGACGTTGCCGCTTGAATTTTGATACAAACCCAAAGTCGCCCCAGCATTAGTATAAAAAGCCAGTTCACCTGTATTTGTGGATAAACTAATTATTTGAGCGCTCAATCCACGATTTGCTTGACCATAAAAATTAAGATACCCATATCCAGCGGATGTCGGTGAATTCGTAAGAATGCCAACATCATTTACAACCGATAATTTGTTCCCCGGACTCGTCGTTCCGATGCCGACGTTGCCGGCAAAATAGTTAATGTCGTTTGAGCCGGATTGGTAGATGGCGGCGGCGGTTGAGCCGGCCAAATCGTCAATCAAGAGACCATAGTTGGTCGTGATTGCGCCGCCGCCGGAATTCGCGGAAGAAATTCGCAGGCCGATGGCGTTTGAGACGGCACCGGTTGAGGTGTTGTTGTATGAAATTTGAAGGCCGTAAAGATTGGAAACGGTGCCTGTGCCGACATGCTGGGCCTGATAGTAGCCGGAGTAGAGATAGCCGGTGAAGTTTTGGGTGTTGCCGGATTGGGTGAAGAGCTGGTTGAGGGAGTTGTAATATATTGCCGAGGAAGCGGAAGCGGGGTTGCCGGTCAGGGAGGTTGAGAGGTTGTAAACCGAGCCGCTTGTGGCGGTTGAGGTTTGGTTGTAGGTGGCTTGGGCAAGGTTGAATGTGCCGTCAACTTGGAGGTCGCCGGTGATTCTGGCGTTACCTTGGACATGGAGTTTTTCGGAGGGAGAGGTTGTGCCGATGCCGACGTTGCCTGACGTTGAATTTATTACCAGTTTAGAACCGCCAGATTGATTCAGGCCTATTGAAAATACATCATTGCCAACACTCCAAGGATTAACACCCATAACCCAATTAGTCGTTCCCTCGTTAACTATGGCCAAAGTGTTAGCAGAATTAGCAACCCTTATCGCACCACCTATAACATCCAACTTCGCCCCCGGCGCCGTCGTCCCGATGCCGACATTACCGCCGTTGAGATAACTCGTTCCATTTGTATCCAAAATAATTTTTGAAACACCTGTCTCAAACATTTGCAATCTTGCTCTATCGCTTGTACCTTCGTTCCATGCCTGCAAAAGAATATTTGACGAACCTGATAATTTAAACACTTCATCTTGAGTCAACTTCACATCTAATTTACCATTCGGACTCGTCGTCCCGATGCCGACGTTGGCGGGGAAGGAAAAGTTTCCATTTCCGACATTTGCTCCGAACTGGCCGGAGGAAACATTGGCGGCGTTGATGGAACCGGAGAAACTGCCCATCACGGTGCCGCTTGCTCTGATACTGCCGACGACATCCAAAGCGTAAGCCGGGGAGGTTGTGCCGATGCCGACGTTGCCATACAATGCGGTTTGCGAATAACCCTCTCCGATTTGGAGCAAGGTACCAGCCGTACTTCCTTCCAGCGCGCGGTAACTTGTACCGTCGTTACTTCCAAAATATATACGGCTGTTGGCGTTAGCGAGTTTGAGGCCGCCTATCACGGTAAGCTTCTCCTCTGGCACTGTGTCCCCGATGCCGACATTGGCGGAGTTATTATTGTAGATATTGTTGCCTGAAGCCGTCCAATAGCCGCCGCCGACAGCACCCCAGTTCGCGCGGCAATCGCCGGCGATACAAAATCCGCCGGAAGCGTTTACTTGCCCGCCCTGGACGTCAAGTTTGTAGGCGGGAGAGGTTGTGCCGATGCCGACGTTGCCGCTTGTTGCATTCAAAATGACATTATTCCCTTGACGATTAATATACAATGGCTCACTTTCATAACTTTGAATTTCCTTGTACCCACTTGCTGATGAAGACAACTGTAATCCTTGAGTTTCCCCAGTCCCTATTACCCTTAGAACGTCACCATCAGTACCGCCGAATCTTGAAGTTCCAATCACTTCCAATTTATGTGTCGGCCCCGTCGTCCCGATGCCGACGTTGCCGTTTGATTGGAGTATTGTCATAACACCACCGGCGGTGGCCGAGTACCATTGAAAATTATTTCCCGACCCCCCGATTACATCATTGCCGACCTGCCACTTATTAACCCCAGAAGCGTTAAAATTTATATAGGGTTGGCTTGAGTTAATTGTCACGACCCCTGCGACTTCTAATTTCGCCCCCGGACTCGTCGTCCCGATGCCGACGTTGCCGGTGCTTGTGATTCTCATTTGCTCAGTGCTATTAGTACCAAATCTCATTGCTCCATTAGCAAAATTATAAATTCCAACATCAGAACCTGTTGAAGAAACTAGTTGCAAATCTCCATATGATGCCCCTGAACTATTAACCCTTACAACAGTTATGGCAGCACCTTGTACTTGAGTTGTTAATGCACTACCTCCAGTCCAACTCTGACTTGGCCCCGTTGTCCCGATACCGACGTTGCCGGAGGAATCAATGAAAACTTTTGTTGTGCCGCCAGTAAGAAAAGCAAGGCCGCTTGAAGGAGAATAAATGCCGGCGGTTGATTGAAGTGCCGAGCCGGTGCCGGGGTAGATTGTTGAGCTTGTTTGGAGGTTGCCGGTTTCGTCAAGTTGAAGGGTTGTGGCGTCGGTTCCGTTTCGGACGATGAAGAAAGCGGATTCGTCGTTGTTATTGTCAACGTCCATATAGAGGTTGGAGTTTGACCAGACGCCGTAGTTGGCGTTGAGCCAGTCGGCGCCGATTGAGCCGTAGGATATGGCGCCGGTGACTGTGAGGTCGCCTGTGATTCTGGCGTTACCTTGGACATGGAGTTTTTCGGAGGGGGAGGTTGTGCCGATGCCGACGTTGCTATTTCCTAAAATAGTTACTGCATTAGCCGTCGCCCCTCCTCCTGGATAAACATCAAATCTTAACCCGGTCTTCCACGGACTACCACCATCCTCTTGATAAGAATAAATTTTAGGAGTTTCTGCTGTTGTGCTAAATGTATTACTGGCAGGATTCAAATATAATGTTGCAGTATTGCCAACACCACCTGAGCCAGCATTAGCACCTCTAATTACAGCTTGTCCCCCAGCAACATGCAGCTTTACATCTGGTGCCGTCGTCCCGATGCCGACGTTGCCGTCTTGAGCAAAAACAACATTATCGCCGCCGTTAAAATAAAATCTTATCGCTCCGGACGCGTCATTATTAGTTATCCTTAAGTCGCGAGCCAAACCGGTATAATTGCTGCTATGATATCCAATCTGCGCCGAAGACACGTCATTACTTAATCTGATATAAGAGCGGGCGGCTGTCCCTGTATTAGGATTTTCAATTTTTAATTCTGTATTGCCATCCTGCGAATTATAAATATGCAGGATATCATTCGGCCCCGTTGTCCCGATGCCGACGTTGCCGGAGGTGGAAACAATCAGCTGTGGAGCAGCACTCACAGCTTCCATCATTTCCACTTCCCAGAATGTGATATAGTTATCCGGACGATAGTTGGTTGTCGCATTTACTTTATAATATCTATAAGCAGTAGAATTGGTAAATGTAAATTCCTGCCAAGTATCAGCCACATCTGTAGCGGCTCCGGTATAAATAACGGTATAATCAGAATCATTATTAGAACCCTGCAAGGTAAAATCTTTCAAACCGGCGCCGGTCACATCTTTATAAGTATAGATTCTTAACTTTACTACGGTTTTTGTTATCCCTGTTCCAAGATTATATTTCCACCAATGAGGAAAAGCTCCACCCCCCGAAGCCCAACGAGTTGCCGTGCTTCCGTCAGACACATTGGACGCAAGATACGAACCACTTAATTCTGAATCAGCAGAAGCGGTCCCGCCTGTGATGACATCCGCTCCGTCTCCGGAAGCGGTCCCTCCTACCTGAAATACCCCACTTGGACTCGTCGTACCGATGCCGACTTGGCCCGCCGAAGTGACAACGAAGGCGGCCGTTGCCGTATCATTAACTTGAAATTTCTGCAAAGGTCCCGTCGTCCCGATGCCGACGTTGCCGGTTGAATCAATGAAAACTTTTGTTGTGCCGCCAGTAAGAAAAGCAAGGCCGCTTGAAGGAGAATAAATGCCGACGGTTGATTGGATTGCCGAGCCGGTGCCGGGATAGATTGTTGAGCTTGTTTGGAGGTTGCCCGTTTCGTCAAGCTGAAGGGTTGTGGCGTCGGCGCCGTTTCGGACGATGAAGAAATTTGAGCCGTCGTTGTTATTGTCAACGTCCATATAGAGGTTGGAGTTGGACCAGACGCCGTAGTTGGCGTTAAGCCAGTCGGCGCCGATTGAGCCGTAGGAGACTGTGCCGGTGACTGTGAGATCGCCGGTTATTCTTGTATTGCCGTTGACGTCAAGTTTGTAAGACGGGGAGGTTGTGCCGATGCCGACGTTGCCGGTGCTATTGATTCGTACGCGTTCAACAAATGACCCTGTGGTGGTGGTAAAGAAACTCAGGTAGCCAGCGCCATCGCCGCTTATGGCATTTTCTCTCCCACCAAAAATTCTACCACCGGTGGCATCAAGTGCTCCTGTTGTTAATCGTGCGAATAGAGTTAAGTTTCCACCACGATCTGCTCCCACCGTACCATCAGCTAGCATATTGCCAATGTTCACAAACTGATTACCTACATCTGAAATCATACTCACCCTCTGACCACTTTGCCCGTATGCCAATACAGGCCAAGCACCATTACCCAACATTGTAGTTCCACCGACAACTTCAAGTTTATTTCCCGGACTCGTCGTCCCGATGCCGATATTTCCGCCTGTTTCATAAATCACGGAGTTGCCCAGAGAGTTTGAGCCGGTGAATTTGGAGATGTAGTTTGCCGTGCCGCTGATGTTTCCGGTTATTGAGCTGTCAACATAAGATTTGGTCGCGGCGTGGGAAGCGGAAGTCGGGGTTCCGACGATGACGGGCTGGGAGAAATAGCCGGTTCCCTGAACGTCAAGTTTGTAGGCCGGGGAGGTCGTCCCGATGCCGACGTTGCCACCTTCTAAAATTGTAAACCTATCATAAAGTATCTGTCCTGTGGCCGTTCTGAATGTGAGTGAACCACCAGTTGCTGTCCCTGATCCAGAAGCAGGAGTTGTCACTTTACCAACAATTTGCGCGTACTCTGTTTCGTTGTCGCCCCTAAAACTAATTCTGATCTGATCCCCGCCACCAGAGGCCGCTCTCATTCTTATTGCTGTATAATCCGCGACTCCGCCGCCGTCCAGCCTCAAAGTTCCACCGCTTATCATGGTGTCACCGCCTATTATAGCTCCACCGCTTACATGCAACTTCGCCCCCGGACTCGTCGTGCCGATACCGACGTTGCCGGAACTTGTCGCGAGATATGTGCTACCTGTAACGGTTAGAGTGGTAAAACTGCCGGAAGCGCCGCCGCCGCCTATTATGCTGTCAACATAAGATTTGGTCGCGGAGTGGGAAGCGGAAGTCGGGGTTCCGACGATAATCGGGCCGTTAAAACTGGCGACGGTTCCCGACCCCTGAACGTCAAGTTTGTAGGACGGGGAGGTTGTGCCGATGCCGACGTTGCCGGTGTTTGTTATGGTAACATTCCTTACAGCACCGGCTGAATTATAAAAAGTAATATCTTGAGAATTTCTTGCTTGTAAAGCAAAATTTGTTCCGTCGGTTCCGATGTAACCTCCATTTGAACCCGAGTCAATTTCAATATAATTTGTACCGGTAGCCTTGTATAAATGGAGGGTCTGCGCAGGCCCCGTCGTCCCGATGCCGACGTTACCGGTGGTTTGGAATGTAACAGGATAGGCTCCATTATTATAAAAACGCAGGTCAGAATTAGCCCCATTCGTTACGGGTATAAATTGCCAATTAGTGTTGTTTGTTGAATTAACCAACGCTAAGAGACTGCTTCCACTTACATCAGAAATTGTTAATTTATACCCTGGCCCCGTCGTCCCGATGCCGACGTTGCCGGTGTTTGTGATTCTCATCTTCTCTGACCAGCCACTTCCTGGATAATTAGCTATTGTTCCAAATACCAAACTCCTGCTACTGTCCGAATCGCCCCATGAAATGTAACTATCTCCAGCAGAAACATCCAACGTGACAAAATCGTTGCCTTCTTTAACTCCCATAGTGTCGCTCACTTCAAGTTTAATGCCCGGACTCGTCGTCCCGATGCCGACGTTCGTGCCGTTGTCAAAAATAATTGAATTTCCGAGAGAAGAACTGCCGGTCCATTTTGTTATGTAATTTGTCGTGCCGGAACCGCTAATCGGCGCGCCACCGCCGGCGGTAACGCTTCCGGTAACTTCAAGATTGCCGACTACTCTGACCGGGCCTCCTTCAAAGTATCCGGCGTATCCGACGCCGCCCGTGTTTCTCGCGTAAACGCCGGCTGAAGAAGCGTTGGTGGATTTTGTTTCGGCGTATAAGCCGTAAACGGGGCCGGATGTGGAAGTGTTTATGGCGTAAACGCCGGCGCTCCCGCTTGTTGACGACTTGCTCTTGAAATAACCGCCGTAAGTTAAAACGGAGGTTGAGGTCGCGGCGGAATAAAGGCCATAAGTTCCGCCGGTTGAGTAAAACAAACCACCGGAGCCGGAAGTGCTAAGGCCGCTGACCGCGGTGCCTGAAGCGCTTACGCCGGAGAGGCCGGTGCCGGAGGCGCTTGAGCCGGAAACGCCCGTGGCGCTTCCGCCGGCGACGCCCGCGAGTCCATAGGTATTCGTCCCGGAAGTTGAGCCGTAAATTCCGGTCAGCGAACCGCCGATGACTTCAAGTTTATAAGTGCCGCTTGAGGCCGCGCCGACGCCGAGGGTGCCGGAAGAAGTTGCGACATTAAGACCGCCAGTCTTGCTTTGACCGGTTGAACTTGTGGTTATGGGCGGCTCGGTGTTGCTTGACGGCGGCGAGCCGCCCGGTTCTGTAAAAGCAAAAACAAAACGCAAGCCAAAACCGCTTGCGGCTGTAACCGCAAAAATCACAATCAAAATTGCGAGATTTTTTTTCATTAAAAATCGGCTTCGCCTGATTATTCTATCATTATAAAGTATTTATACGGCAAAAACAATAAAAAGTTATCCACAGGGACGGCTTGTTGATGATTTGTTTTTTGAGTATAATGAAAATGAAACTAATTTTAAAAATAATTTAATTTAGTAAAATTATGGATCAAAAAAATTATTATGTGATAGGCGGAGCCGTTGTCGCGCTCATCGCGATTATCATCGCCTATCAAGTCGGTTTCAGCGCCGGCGTGAAAAGCGGAGACCAGGCGGCCGCGGAGCGCCTGCAGACCCAGATTGACAAACAGCAGCAGGTTCTTGACGCTTTCTTTCCCGCGCCTCCGGAAAATGTCGTCAGTATAACCGGCGAAGTTAAAGAAGTCGGCGCGGATTTTATAAACGTTGAATATTCCATAGCGCCAAGATACCCCATTCCCGGCGAGCCGGCGACCAAAAAGACGGTGAAGGTTATGGTGAACGAACAAACGAGTATTAATTCCATAATCGCCGGAACGACAAAAACCGTTTCCATTAAAGACGTGAAAGTCGGAGCCGCGGTTACCGTCAGCGCGGCCGAAAACATCAAAGACAAAGAAGAGTTTATCGCCTCCACGATTAACTTACAGACAGCCGGCGCGGCCGGAGGCCCGGCTGGAATTCCCGGCATGGGCGGCGTTCCTCCGCCTCCTCCGCCTCCTCCTCCGCCACCGCCTCCTCCTCCGCCTCCCGCTCCGGCACCGACGAAATAGTGAATTTGAAAAGACCGCCTCGCTTTTTAACGGGGCGGTCTTGTTTTTTGGCAAACGCGGGGATAATATAAAAACAAATCTCCATTTCCTATTATGATTTTCCTTTCCGCGAAAAATTTTTTCCTTGAGCTTCTTTTTCCGAGTCGCTGCCTCGCCTGCCAAAAAGACACGTCTTCCGCGCCGGTTGACGAAAAACCGCTTTGTCGGGATTGTTTTGAAAAAATTCCGGTTAACTCCGGATTTTTTTGTCCGAATTGCCTTAACCGTTCTTTTGACGGCAATGCTTGCCAAAGCTGTCGCGGAAAAAGTCCGCTCAAACGGCTTCTAATCGCTTCGGATTATGATAATGAAATCGTCAAAAAAATCATTCTGGCTTACAAATACAATTTTATAAAGGACTTATCGCGGCCTTTGAGGAATCTAATTGTAAAATACCTGGCTCAATTGAATTTTCCGATTGATGCGAATTTTACCTTGATTGCCGTGCCGCTTCATAAAAAACGGGAAAAATACCGCGGTTTCAATCAATCGGCAATGCTTGCCGAACTGCTTGCCGAACATTTTAAACTCCCGATTTTGAACGATGTCTTAATCCGCGGCCGCGACACGCAACCGCAAACGGAATGCGTTCATCCCAAGGAACGGAAGGAAAATATCCGCGGGGCGTTTGAGTGCGCTATGCCGGAAGAAGTCAAAGGCAAAAAAATAATTTTAGTTGACGACGTTTTGACGACCGGCGCGACTTTGAGGGAATGCGCCCAGGTTCTCCGGCGCGCGGGCGCGAAAGAAATCTGGGGACTTGCCGCGGCAAAGGGCTGACGAAAATCCCTCCGCTTTAAGGCAGAGGGATTTTTTTTTATTTCCGGCCTATTCTTCCGCGCAAAGCATCGGCCGAATCCCGGGTAAGCACGCCCAAGTGAAGCCAGGATTGCAGTTCCGGCTCTCCGAGTCCGGCGAAATATTTGTCCCCGAAATCGCCCAAACCCGGAACAATGAATCCGCGGCTGTTCAACCGTTCGTCGTGAGCGCCGACCGTAATTTTAATTTGAGAAAAATTGCTTAAAATATGGTCAACGCCTTCGGGCGCCGAGATGACAGAGGCAATCAAAATATTTTCTTCGCGGATACCGAGATTTTTCAATCGCTTTACGGCGTCTATCATGGTGTTTCCCGTTGCCAGCATCGGATCGGTGATAATTGCTTTTAATCCTTCATTATTGCCGGGATTTCGCGAATCAATGACGGCGGGAATATTTTCATAATTAATTTCCGTTTTTAAAGTTTCTTCGTTCCTTTTCGCTCCGAGATGATAAAAAAACGAAAAACCGTTTTCCGCCGCGCCTTCGCCGAAAGCTAAACCGGCGCGCCACGGCAAAAGAAAAACGGTTTTACTTTTGTCCAATTCGTTATTCTCAACTACATCTTTGAGAACGCGGCTCGTGATTTGTCTTGAGGCCTCCCTAAATTGTCGCGGCGAGGTTTCTTCGCGGCCGGTCAGCAAATCCCGCCTGATGACGCCATAAAGCCGGCTCAAGTCCGGGGTTTGTTCAAGAACGCGCAGTTTTTTTTCTTGAACGTATTTTTTGATTTCACCCTCAATAAGAGCCAACTCAAAATCATTCAGTTCGTGAAACGCTTCGCCGTTCTCCCGGCGGCCGAACATTATTGGCCGCAATTCGTTAATCCGCCGGATTTTTTCTTCTTCCGACAACTCTTGAATCAGCGGCTCACGTTCCAGAGTTCTCGTCCGCGCGGCGGCAAGAGCGCCGGCAATAATCCGCTCATCTTCGTCAAGATGCTCTTTCGGGTGCGCGGTTTCGGATGAGTATTTTTTGAGAGTCATAGAAGCGGAGGGTAGAGGACTCGAACCTCTAAGCCCCTTTCGGGACCCCAGTTTTCAAGACTGGTGCCTTGCCATTCGGCGCAACCCTCCTCGTGTAGCAACATTTTTTATCAAACGATCTTTGCTAAATAAATAATGTTCCTCAGCGTGACAATTTGGGCAAATGAGTTCAAGATTATCCAAATCATTGTTATTCCTGTTCCTGTCTCTGTGATGAACTTGCAATATTTCGTGCCTATTATAACCACATCTTTCACAACTTTTTCCTCTTTCTCGCAATAACCTAACTTTTAGAGCATGCTGTGATTTCACTTTGTCTCTCGGCCTATTAATTTTATACTGAATACCAATCCTATGTTTATTTGCACAACTTCTACTACAGGTTTTTTTATTTGCCCTCGCAAGAATTGGCTTGCCGCAGACCGTGCACGGACTTTCTTTTCTACAAGAAAGTCCGTAACAGCTCATACTGCAAAAAATTTGGCCCCTATTTTTTTGTATTTGACTGGGCCTTCGATATACCAATTTACCGCAGACGAAACATTTGACATTAGGTCTTCTTTTATATTGCTCACCCATTCAACCAGTATGCCACAAAAGCCGGCTGACAACAACCACTCGGCCACCCTTCCAAATCACACTTATGGTCCCCTCGTGAGGAATCGAACCTCAATTACGAGATCCGCAATCTCGTGTCCTATCCGTTGAACGACGAGGGGGTTTAAATTCCGAACCTTCTGCTCAAAAAATCGCCGAACGATTCTTGCTGTTTTTCTTCCGGCAAAAATTGCAGGAGAATTTCTTTGATTTCCTTTTGATTTTGATTTTCCAAAGGAACGCGCAGAGGCCTTAAAAATGTCTTTTTGCTGACAAAACTGATTTCCTTTAAATCCGTTTCCGGCTCGTAAAAAATCCAGAATGATTTAAAATCGGCGAACGGATGAAATTGCGCGCCGACCCAAAGGCCGGTTTTGGAAATCGCGAAATTCACTTTTTTCGGCTCTCTGCCGGAGTAAAGATATAAAACGAAAGCGGCCAAAACTATGAAAACGCCGAAAAAAAGATTTTTTGTTATGATCGCTCCGGCCAGCAACCCGCCTGCCAGAATGATTCCGACCGCCGCGATTGCCGGACTTTTCTCGTATTTTACGAATTCCGGCGCCTGCCATTCTTTCAGCGGCTCATTGTCCTCGGGACTCTCTTCCGTTTCCGGCTCTTGCCGCGGTTTTTCCGGCATCACGCCTTCAACCATCTCTTGCCATGATTGTCGGGGCGGATTCTCTTTATTTTTAATTTTTCTTAAGTCAACAACCGGATCGTTTGAAATCATGACCGCATAATACCACGTCTTTTGACTTTTTTCAATTGAGATAATATAATAAATTGAATATAATAAAAAATCAAGTAGTGGCGGACGAAAAAATTTGGTGAGGTCCAGCCCCAGGCTGGTCGGCCTTGGGCCGAGGCCTCTGACTGGGAGTGGCCGAAATTTAATATGTATTATGTTTATATTCTAAAAAGTGATAAAAACCATAAATTATATAAGGGATTTACTAACGACCTGAAGAGAAGAATAAAAGAGCATAATTCCGGAAATTCTAATTTCACAAGAAACAATGGGCCATGGAAATTAATTTATTACGAGGCATTTTTTTCTGAGATAAATGCCAGGCGAGAAGAAAAATTTTTAAAATCAGGAAAAGGAAAAGAGAGAATAAAATATCTTTTGCAAGATATATAAAAAATAAATTTGGTGAGGTGGCCGAGAGGCTTAAGGCGGCGGTTTGCTAAACCGTTGTACGGGGTTAAATCCGTACCGAGGGTTCGAATCCCTCCCTCACCGCCACATGCTTTCTCTTAATGATCCTGTTGAAAAAATTTCAAGAGTCGGCGGCCCCGTTTATTTAAAAAAGCTTCACCAACTCGGCGTAAAAACGGTTCGCGACCTGCTTTTTTATTTCCCGCGCCGCTACGACGACTTCTCGAATTTAATTTTAATCCGCGACCTCAAACCGGACGAAAACGCGACAATACGAGGGAAAATTTTAAGTGTCTCCTCGAGCTACGTTTACGGGAAAAGAATGAGCATCACCGACTGTCTCGCGGAGGACTCGAGCGGAACGATCAGGGCTGTTTGGTTCAACCAGCCCTTTTTAATCAACACTTTCAAGGCCGGACAAATCGTCAATTTTTCCGGCAAACTCTCTTTCAGGAAAAAGGAAGCGTATCTTTCGAATCCGAGCTATGAAATTATCGGACGGGACGGCCGGGCCGAAAAAAGCGAAATCAATCATACTGCCCGCTTCGTGCCCGTGTACCCTGAAACAAAAGGCCTGACTTCGCGGCGGCTCCGCTACGTCATCAGGCCGCTTCTTTTTTTGGCGGATAAAATCGCGGATTATCTTCCCGAAGAAATAAAAAAAAGGCGGAGTCTTATTTCTTTGGGCGAGGCGATCAGCCAAATCCATTTTCCGGCTTCAGAGGAAGCGGCGGACAAAGCCAAAAAGCGTCTTGCTTTTGACGAAATTTTTTTGATTCAACTTTTTCTTTTGAAAGAAAAACTTAAATTAAAACAAGAACCGGCGGCGGCAATCTCTTTAGACGTTGATTTAATCAAAAAACTGGTTGATTCCCTACCCTTTCGCCTGACCGACGCCCAAAAAAAAGCCGGCTGGCGGATTCTTCAGGACATGGCGAAACCAAGAGCGATGAATCGCCTGCTTGAAGGCGACGTCGGCTCGGGCAAAACGGTCGTCGCGGCAATGGCGAGCTTGAGCGCGGCGGCCGGCGGTTTTCAAACGGCGTTTCTGGCGCCGACGGAAATTTTGGCGCGCCAGCATTATGAAAAAATTTCCAAAATGCTTGACCCTTTTGACCTGAAAATCGCGTTTTTGAGCGGCTCTCTGCCACAGCGCGAAGCCGAAAAAATCATTCAAAAAACCGCCGCGGGAGAAATTCAAATTTTAATAGGAACTCACTCCATTATCCAGGAGCGGGTAAAATTCAAAAATTTGGCGCTGGCGGTCGTGGACGAACAGCACCGTTTCGGTGTCCGGCAAAGAGCGAAACTCGCTTGCCCTGAGCGCGGTCGAAGGGCTGACAGCGAAGCCGCCGGAAAGATTCCTCATTTTCTTTCAATGACCGCGACTCCCATCCCGAGAACCCTGGCTCTGGCGCTTTACGGGGACCTCGATATTTCGCGGCTGGATGAAATGCCCAAGGGCCGGCAAAAAATTGTTACGAAAATTGTCTCCTCCGCAAAACGGAAAGTCGCGTATCAATTTATCAGGAAACAAATTAAAAATGGGCGACAGGCGTTTGTGATATGCCCGCGCATTGAAGCAACTGCCTTAATTTCCAATTTCCTCCGCCAGCTGGCGGATCCAATTTCCAAAACTTTTCAGCAGAAATTGCTGTCCGCCGAAGTAAAAAACGTAAAAGAAGAATATAAAAAACTTTCGGAAGAAATTTTTCCCGACTTGAAAATCGGAATGCTTCACGGCAAGCAGAGACCGAAAGAAAAAGAGCGGGTGATGAAACAATTCAACGCCGGAATCATTGACATTTTGGTTTCAACTTCGGTCGTTGAAGTCGGAGTTGACGTGCCGAACGCGACGGTGATGATGATTGAAGGCGCGGACAGATTCGGGCTTGCCCAGCTTCATCAATTCCGCGGCCGGGTGGGCCGGGGCGAACATCAGTCATATTGCCTGCTTTTCGGCGATACTGCGGACCGGCAAACGAACAAACGGCTTGAGGCGCTCGTTAAATGCGACGACGGGTTCGCTTTGGCCGAAAAGGACTTGGCCATCCGCGGTCCGGGCGATTTTTACGGTTCAAGACAATGGGGTTTGCCGGAACTCAAAGTCGCGTCTTTGACCGACCTGCCTCTTATTCAAACAGCAAGAGAAGAGGCGGTAAAACTGCTTAAAAACGACCATAACTTGAGAAATTATCCCCTCTTAACGCAAAAACTTCTCGCGTTCAAAGAGAAGATACACTTTGAATAAAATGCGATACTAATATACGAATTCATGCGAATTATACGAATGCAGACAATTAAATTATCGTTTTATTCGTATTATTAGTATGCATTCGTATATTGGCATCGCGTTTTCTATGCTTTGGCGTTACCCAAAAGCCCATGTATCTGCCGAGCATCAGGCGACTCTGCGCGTCAAGCGCCGGAAAGGAGCCGAAAACGATTATTATCAGAGGCAAGAGTATCCACTGAAGGACCATCCAAACGAATTTTCGCCGGCCGTATTGAACCGGACGTGAAGGAAGCAGAATAATGGAAAGAGCCGCCGAAGAAACCAGGCCGATCATAGCCGCGGCCATGAGGATTCGGGTGATTTTCGGCAAATTGTAGGAAAGCACGCTGACGTTAAACGCCGTTCCTCCGAGAATCAACGGGAGCCAGCCGAGCATAAAAATAATCAGGGCATTGGTCGCCCAGGAATGGAATCCTTCTATTTTATGAAAAGCCCAAAAGAGTTTTGTCCTTGAAGTAATTTTTTTAAACGTCTTTGAGTCCTTCCAAAAACCGAAAAGCGCGTAAGGGATGTTTTCGGCGCCCCATGCCCAGCGCCGCTGCTGTTTATAGATGCTTTTGACGGTGCCCAGGAAAGTCGGCGCGACGTTGGCGTCCATTGAAACCGGATAATTCAAAGAGACCGTCCGCCAATCGCCGTCGTAAAACAAAAAACACTGCCAAAAAATTCTGGAATCCTCGGAGACGATGTTGGTCTGCCAGAAACCGATTTCAACAAGCGGTTTCAGGCACATTGAGTGGCTTGAGAAAGTGGTGTGCTTTTCCGGCCTTTCCTGCTGCATCATATGCCAGAAAGTCGCCGAAAAGGCGATGGTCCTTGCCAGCGCCGGCGCTTCCCAAATGTTGTTCGTGAAAAACGGAATAGGCTGAAAACTGGAACGCAAGGGTTTTTCGCAGGTTAAAAACGCGTGAGTCAACCGGCCGAAAAAATCGGCAGGAACGTTCGTGTCAACATCAAATACGGAGACGAGGACGTTCTCACTCGCGATTTCCAAAGGATTAATGATTTTTTCCACCGCTTCTTTGGCGGCCAATGTTTCGTTTGAACCCTTGCCCGCGAGTTCGCCGGCGATGTCTTGAGGATGAACCGTCAACAAAAAACGGAAAAATTTATCGCCGAATTCCCGTTCAATCAATCGGCCGGTTTCGCTGACCGATTCTCCCTCTGGTCCGAGCCGGGCACGCTCTTCCTGAGACAAAACGACGATAAAACGGTTAAGAGGATAATTGGATTGAACCAGCCTGTCAAAGGACTGTTTGACGACCGCGAAACTTTCGTTATACATCGGAAAAATTATCAAATGATAAATTTTTCGCCAGTCCTTATCCTTTTCGCCCGCCAATTTTTCAAGCCAATTGACGCTTTGATTCTCCCTCATTTTTTTAAAAGACGAGCGCAGGTGGAACGACAGATAAACGGTCTTTGCCAGCCAATAGACGTCAAAAGCAATTATAAAAACGGCAATCCACACCGGCTTGGCCCAAGACAAAAAAACAACGGCAATCAAAGTTCCCCAGCCGAGAAACCCCGGGAGCATTTCTAAGGCGCGGTAAATTCGCCGTTCTTTGGGATCGGTCAAATCGCCGGCTTTGCCCGCGCGAAGATAATATTTTAACTCGCTGTTCATCCCGTTAGAAGCAGGTCGCGGTCGTGCCGCACCCTGCAAAATTATTTTTGCTTATTTTTGTTTGACTTTTTGTTATCATAATAAATATTATTTTATCGCGACCGCGGCTTCTAACGGGATTCATATTTTGAGACAACCTCTTTGTATTGTATATCAACTAAGACAATAAAAAAAGAGAGCGGTTTGGCTCTCTTTTTTTTTAAGCTCTAAATTTTTTCGGCACTTTTATTTCTTTCGGCAGAAATTTTTCCGCGCCCGGCTTAAATCTGTTCGCGTAAGGATCCGACAAATCAATGTATTTGTTTGACGACCCATAATCCCACTGCATAAAATGCCAGCAGTAAGCAACATAGTATTTTGAGGCCATCTCGGGCCGGTTAAACGCGTTGACCAAAAAGCCGCGCAATTCGGCCCGGGCACCTTTGGGCGGCTCGGTAACCGCTTTTTTTATTTCGCAAGGAGAAACAATTCGCGTCGCGAAGTCCCGAAAGCGGTAATAAAGCCCGCGTTCGCGGCGGAGGTCGTGATATTGGATGTTGACCGTTCGGGCAAAATTTAAAAAGTCATTCAGCGAATTTCTCGTTCGCCCTTTGAAAGACGAAAAGGCCAAGCCGCGGTCAAGAGGCCTTCGCGTTATTTTGCTTAACTCTTCGTCAAGAATAAACTTTTTCGTAACCCAATCAACGTCGCCGAGCAAAAGACGCGGTTTTTCCTTCAGTCGGGAAAGGCCATCAAGAACAGTTCCCCATTTTTCAACGATATCTTTGTCTTCTTCGCCGCCGCCACAGCCGCTTACGTGAGACAGCGCTTCCTCCAGCAATATTTTTTGAATTTCAAGAGCCGTGTATTTTTTTCCGTTTTTCAATTCGGCCCGGAACTTCAGGGACGGGTCAAAAGAAAATTGGCGATAACTCTGGATCGCGTTTTTGAGAGCGAGATTGCGGTTGAAACAGCCGTCTTCAATCATATCAAGAATAATCCGGGCAGTTCCGAATTTGAGGTAAAGCGCGGCGTTCGCCATGTTTGTGTCCCTGCCCATAACATGAAGACGGCAGAGATATTCGCCCGCGTGCGACTCGTTCTTCCCGTTAATCATCGGCAAAAAAGGCGGGCCGGAATTCGCGACCGCGTACCTGACAAACCACGCCCGCTGGGAAAGGGCGAATTTAAGTTCTTCCGACTTCGAATCGTAAATGACGTCGCCGGCGCCGGTGTAAATGACGCTGCTCATCAAATAAGCGAGAAAAAAATCTTTAGCGGCGTTTGAGCCGTAAGCGGCCAGGGAATCAAAAATTTCCGGCCTTACGGCGTAATTTTCATGACAGCCGTAAGTGTGCCGCTTGCCATCGTGATTGTTTCTGTACAAATAGATTCGCGAAGGCAACCCGAACGCCGCCAATTTCTCGTTCGCTTCCGCCTGAAGTTCTTCAAGCAGACGATCTCCCGCTTCGGAACAACAAACGAGCTGACGGGCGCTCAAACATTCGGGGGTAGCGTATTCCGGATGATCCCCCGCGTCATAATAAAATCTTCCGCCGTTTGCCAAAAAATAATCGGTTTTCCACGACATCTCCCGCGCGGCGGCTTCCCGCAAACACAAAGGAATAAATCTGTAATAAAGCCATTTCGCGATTTCCAGCATTTCCAAATCGCGAGGCAACTGTTTGATAATCATGCCGTATTCGGTCTCTTGTCCCAAAATCCGTTTTTTTCTCATGCGCAATGCCACTCTTTTTGTCAATGAACTTATTCAAGAATTTAACATAGACAAGGAGAGATGTCAAAAATAAAACAATAAAAAAGAGAGCTTTTTTGCTCTCTTGTGTTTAAATATTTTCCGTTACTCTCCACCCTTTTGGACGAAGTTTTTGACGAATTCTTCGGCATTCTCTTCAAGGACTTCGTCAATCTCGTCCAAAATCTCATCCATGTCTTTTTTCTTCTTTTCGTCTTTAGGTTTCTGCTCCGTCGTTGTTTCTTCTTTTTTTTCTTTGTCTTTTTTCTGGTGTTTTTGCGACATTTTCATCTCCTCTTCTCGTTTTTTTTTTGAAAAATCTATTTTAAAAATATCATAAAACTTCAAATCTGTCAAAATTATCCAAAAATAAAAGAGGACGATTTGTCCTCTTTTTTAATTATTCGATTCATTTGAATTTTTTCAACAAAACATCAACGATTCCTTTGGTGCAGTCAAAAGGATCAAGCTGGACGCGCCCCAAACCGTGAATTTCAAGAATGTGCCAGTGCATGTCCGTAATCAGCTCTTTTAAATGCCGCGCGGCCATTCCGCGGATGTAAGCGCGGGTATCGGTCGGCGGGTTGCCGACCGCGTTCGAAATTTCTTCGTCGGAAACGATTCTTTTTATCGCTCCCTGATTTTGGAGAACGTGATAAACGCCGGTGTCCGGATTAATATTGTGATATTCAATGTCAAGCTGTTTCAGCCAACAACCGAGATTTTCCGCCACGCCCGATTTCTTGGTTTTGATCGTTTTCCGGCCGCAGTTATCCCAATTCGCGCCGCACTTGACGAGATACCTTTCAAAAATCCGTTTTTTAATCCGCCAGTCAAGCTTGTCGTCCAATAGGGACGGATCGCGCTCAAGCGCGTCAAGCGCGTAACTCCATTTTTCAATCACGTCGGCCTCAACCGACGTCAGATTATTGCCGCGATATTCCTTCACGGCTTTCAATAATTCTTTCTGAACGTCCAAAGCCGAAACCGTTGTTCCGTTCGCCAGTTTAATCACCGCTTTCTTGCAGGTCAAATCAAAGGAAATCTCGCGCAAGGCCTTAACCGGTTCTTTAAAAGCAAGATGACCGAGACGCTCGGCAAAACCGGAGGAAAGCCAGTCCAAAATCAGGGCGGTAACTCCGGTTTTCAAGAAAATAGACCATTCGGCCATGTTTGAATCGCCGATGATTACGTGAAGCCGCGAAAAATCAAAATCGTTCAAGTAAGAACGGTCGCGGGTGTTGATGATTCCCCGCTCGCGCGTAGTTTCGGCGGAATAAAGGCGGGTAAAAAAATCCGCGCGCTGGGAAATCTGGAAACGGTAAGCATCCTTATCTACAGGAGTTGCCGGAGTTTCTTCCGTTTCCACCCCATTAGAAGTCTTACTTGTAACGGAATCAACAATGTCAGATTCAACATACTCGCCGCATCGTTCGGAACGTCCGGTAAAATGACGGAACTTTTGTTCTCTGAGATAACAAGATTCGCTTTTCTCCCGTTCAACGCCGATTTTTCCGGCGCCGCAGAAAATCTGCCTGGTGATTAAAAATGCCGCAAATATGCCGGCCAACGAACCCCGATTAGAAGAAGCGCCGTTCCGGCAATTACGTTCGTAATATTGGCGGTACCATTCGGAAGACATCATGGATTCCCGCGTTATTTCCCTAAAAAGAGAGGCGGGAACGAGATAATTTTCATGGCAGGCATAACTTGAGCCCTTGCCGTCGCTGTTGTTTTTGTAAATCTTGATCTCCTGTCCGAGCTCCGCCGACGCCTTGCGCCGCGAGGCCTCAACGATTATTTCGCCGGCTTTTTCGTAAAGGATTAAATCGCGGGCATTGGTCACTTCGGCCGTTGAAAATTCGGGATGACTCATATCAACGTAAAAACGGCTTCCGTTTTCAAGCAGGAGCCCCAAAGCTCCGATCAAGGCCTCGGAACGCTGAGACAACGGAAGATCAAAATGTTCTTGAAACCATTCTTTGTCTTCGGCCGTCAAATGCTCCGGGCCGGCAAGAAGACGGGCCATCCGCTCGGCCTCAATCTGGAAATCGCCGTCTCTCCTTCGCCATCCGTAAAGATGACTTCGGGAAAAAAACGGGTAAGGACATTTTTTAAGCAGAAGGTAAGCCGCGCTATTGTCCGGACGCGCGTCCGAAGCGCCTTTGACGAGAATGGCGTATTCGGTCTCCGAACCCATAATCATTTTTGCCAATTTAAATCTCCTTATGTTCAGGTCATTTTTGATTTCTGTTAAAGGACTTGAGAAGAAAATAACATAAATGATTAAAAAAGTCAAAACTAATCGCAAAAACAAAAAGAGGACCGTTTTTGGTCCTCTTTAATAATCAATTTTGCCTTAATTTTTACAAATAATGTCCCGTTGGGACGTTTTCAACTTTCTTTTCCGGCTCTTTCGCGGTTTCCTCCTGGATGAGCGTTCTGACGTTCATCACCCGATCTCCGCGCTTTCCGGAAATTCTCAGCCAATCCTCGATCCCTGCCGTGGTGTTGGGCAGGTCTTGATTTTCTTTGAACTCCTGCTCAATCGCGTCGTAAAGATCCTGGAGGCGGATTCCTTTTTCACCGCCGCCGAGTTCCCTTTTCAAGGCGATCTTTTTCGCCCGGCCAACAACGCTTTCAATGACCGCTCCGGACATGAAATCCTTGAGATACATAATTTCTTTTTTGCCCGAAGCGTAAGTAATCTCCAAAAACTGATTTTCAGTTTTGTTGGGGTCGTAGATTCTCGCGACCGACCTTGGAATCAAATAATTGGCGGCGAGCTTTGAAGGGTCCTTACCGACAAGATATTTAATCTTCTGGCCCTCTCCGTCAAAACGCGGATTTCCGTTCTTGTCGCGCGGGACGTAATAATCGCTCTCGTAGTTGGAAACGTCGAAATACTGGGCGCCGAAAGGCAGATCGGACGTCAGATATCTTATAAAAATGTCGGTGGCCCCGCGTTCGTCCGGCCTGTCAATTCTGATCTTCAGGTCAAGCCGTCCGGGTCTTAATATTGCCGGGTCAATCAAATCCTGTCTGTTGGTCGCGCCGATTATGATGACGTTTTTCACTTCTTCAACGCCGTCCAGCATCGTGCAGAACATCGTGACGGCCGTCTTTTCAACATCGCTTGAAATACCGGAACCCCTCATCGGGAAAATCGCGTCCATCTCGTCAAAAAATATGACAACCGGACAATTCTCATTCGCCTTTTCCTTGGCTTTGGCAAAGGCCTCGCGAATTTTCCGTTCGGTTTCGCCGACCCATTTGGTTAAAAGCTCGGGACCCCTGACGTTTAAAAAGTATCCCTTAAGGTCTTTCTGGCCGGTCTTTTCCCTGACTTTCTGGGCAAGGCCGTTGGCGATTGCTTTGGCGATCATTGTCTTGCCGCAGCCGGGAGGGCCGTAAAGCAAAATGCCTTTGGGCGGACGGATCTTGTATTCCCTGAACTTGTCCGGGTAAAGATATGGCAGTTCTATCGCGTCGTGAATCGCCTGTATTTGTTCGTTGAGGCCTCCGATTTTCTCGTAAGCCACGTCCGGCGCTTCTTCAATCGCCAGATCGTCAACCTCGGATTTTGGAAGCCGTTCAACCAGAAAATGAGATCTGGTCATAAGAAGCTTGTCGCCGACTTTAATGTCGCGGGGAGAAAGCAGTTCGCTGAAGTAAGCCACCATCTTTTCGTCTTCCAAGCGGGTGGAAACGAGAGCGCGGCCGTTGCTCATCACGGTTTCAAGCCGGACTTCCTCTCCGAGTTCCTCAAACTGGTCAAGCGCTTCAACAATGTGCATATCCGCGCTCAACCGGACAAGCTGTCCTCTTTTAAGATTCTTGATATCGAGATTGGGAGCCAGAACCTGAATAATTTCCCCTTTAACCATTATCCTCACCATGTTGTCGCTATCACTCACGACCGCCAGAAAAGCTCCGAAAGAATTTGGCGGGGTCTGAAGCGCTTCAAGCTCCTCTTTCGCTTTGCGAAGCGCCTCTTCTTTGGCGCGAATGTTTTCGGCCGCCTTGGCCAGAATTTCGTTCTTTTCCTCTTCGTATTTTTCGCGAAGAGCTTTCATGTGCTGCTGGTAAAGTTTCAGCTTCTGCTGAAGATTTTCAATCTCTTTTTCTAACTGCCTAATCTCCTGGTTATTAGACATCTTACCGTCTCCTTTCCGCTTCTTTCAAAGGTTTCAAAACGCATCATCCTTTGTCCTCTCGATTATTTTGTTAAAGATTGAGCCTATTCTAACAAATTTTTCTAAAAAGGTCAAGTCCCCGCACAAGCATAAATAAAAATCTATGGGAGTTCGACTCCCATAGATTTTGTGCCGCGCCAAGATAAGTGCGCGTGCTAGGATTCGAACCTAGAACCGTCGAGGTATATAAAAAAACTTTTTGGTGTGCGCACTAGGATTCGAACCTAGAACCGTCGAGGTATAAGCTCGATGCTCTACCGTTGAGCTATGCGCACGTTATTTTATTCCCATAATTTGTTCAAACTCTTCGCGCTCTATCGTTTCTTTTTCTATCAAAGTTTTGGCTATCAAGTTAAGTTTTTCTCTTTTTTCCGTGATGATTTTTTCCGCCGTCTTGAAAGCATTGCCGATAAAGCGGGCGACTTCCTTGTCAATTTGAGCCGCGACTTCTTCCGAATAATTTTTTTCCTGGGCGATTTCCCGTCCCAAGAAAATCAATTCCTGCCTGTCGCCGAAAGTAATCGGCCCCAATTTCTCGCTCATTCCGTACTGAGTGACAAGGCGCCTGGCGAGGTCGGACGCTCTTTGAAGATCGTCGGAGGCGCCGGTGGTCAATTCGTCAAAAACGATTTTTTCAGAAACGTATCCGCCCAGCGCGACCGCCATGTCGGCCAAAAATTTTGAACGACTGTAAAGCCGCCTGTCCTCAACCGGAAGTTTTAGAGTATAGCCGGCGGCCCTACCCCTCGCGACAATGGAAATCTTGTGTACCGGATCGGAATCGGGCAGAGAAGCGGCGACCAAAGCGTGGCCGGCTTCGTGGTAAGCCGTGATTTCCTTTTCTTTCGACGAAAGAATGTGGCTTTTTCTTTCAGGACCCAAAAGAACCTTTTCAATGGAAGTGAAAAGGTCGTCCAGAACAATGACCTTGCGGCCGAGCCGGGCGGCCATAATAGCGGCTTCATTGACAAGATTCGCCAAATCGGCGCCGGAAAATCCCGGAGTTCGTTCGGCGATTCTGCGAAGATTGATGCCTTTCTCCAGCGGCTTGTCCGCCGCGTGAATCTTCAAAATCTCCTCGCGGTCGTTAATGTCCGGCTCGTCAAGCACGACGCGCCTGTCAAAACGTCCGGGCCTGAGCAAAGCCGGATCCAAAACATCGGGACGGTTGGTCGCGGCCATCACTATAATGTTCGTGTCGCGGTCAAATCCGTCCATTTCAACGAGAATCTGATTCAGGGTCTGTTCGCGCTCATCATGGCCGCCACCAAGGCCGGCTCCCCTCTGACGGCCGACGGCATCAATTTCGTCAATGAAAACAATGGCGGGAGCGTTCTTTTTGGCGGTTTGAAAAAGATCGCGGACTCTTGAAGCGCCGACTCCGACGAACATTTCAACGAATTCCGAACCGGAAATGTGGAAAAACGGAACGCTCGCCTCTCCGGCCGTGGCTCTCGCGAGCAATGTTTTGCCGGTGCCCGGCGCGCCCATCAACAAAACGCCCCGCGGAATCTTCGCCCCGATGTCCAAAAATTTTTTCGGACTTTTCAAAAAGTCAACGATTTCTTTTAATTCCTCCTTTGCCTCCTTAAGGCCAGCGACGTCTTTAAAAGTCACTTTTTCTTCTCCCGGGGCGAACACGCGAGCGCCGCTCCGTCCGAAAGTGAATGCCTGCATGGTTCCGGCCTTCGCCTGCCGGAACATGAACCAGAAAAATAAAGCGATCAAAGCAAAAGGCAAAATGAAAGGCAAAAGAGCCCCGAGCCAGAAAAGAAATCCCGAGGGCTGTTTTACGATGATGTCGGTCGCGGCGAGTTTTTCGGAATCCACGCCGTAATTCTTCAACGATTCGCTCAATCCGGCTTCGTTTTCTTTTTGAGCGGAGAGTTTCGCGCCGTCTTTCAGCGCGATTTCCAAATCATTGCCTTTCACCGTGATTTTTTCAACCGTTCCCTTGTTGATTTCCTGAACCAACTCGGACAGACCGATTTCCTTGACGGTCTCAAGAGGAGAAGTGAGCAAGGCGAAAAACGCCGACAAAAGCAGGAAAATCAAAAACGCGTAAATCAGGTTTTTTGAAATTAATTTCATCCCGTTAGAGGCAGATCGCGATCAATTTTAAATCTGCAATAATTATTTTTACTTTATCAATTTCTATATAATCAACCTGTCTATCCCATTAAAAGCGATCGCGGCCTCTAACGGGATTCATAACGATGATTATTGTAGCATAAATAAACTAAAAATCAAATACACGCAATTTCGTAACAATAAAAAAACCCCGGGTCAATCGATTTATTTTCCGATTGATCCGGGGCTGATTGTTAATTGGCTGATTTGTTAATTCTTTTTCGCGCTTGCGGCTTTTCCGGCGCCGAGGACTTTATCTATCCCCTCCTCAAGTGCCTGCTTGAAAGCCGAGGTCATGGCGTTGGTCCCGCCAATCTCTCCGCGCTTCTCAAGCTCCTGATAAGCCGAGAGAATCGGTCCTATTACCTGAACCATATAATCTGGGAGCTTCTGAAGCTCGCGCTCCAAGAACTCCTCTCCCAAGTAAACGTGAAATGTCTCGTTGATGATCCCGCTTACAAGATTAAAAAGGGTCTTTCCCCCCCTAATCGGCAGAGAAACGTCGTCAACTACGATACGGCCGTTGCTCCACACGCTTATGACCCAATTCTCGCGGGCCGCTCCTCTCAAATATGTCTGACCGAAGGCGTATTTTGCCACACCTTCTTTTGTTACATGAAATGGCTTTAAAATATCGCCGGTGGCCTTGTTGACGATGACGGTCTCCACACTGTCTCTCTGTTTGAGAGACAAAGTGATTTGGTGATATTTTGCCCTTCTCGGGAGCGCGACGGCCGGTTCGGCATAGCCTTCGGAAACGTTGCAGGTTACATAAGCCCTGTTTTTCTTTCTGTCTACCGAGACAACCCTGTGGTTGTCCTGGTCAAATGTGTCCTGTAATCCGTCAGCCGGTTCAACAACCGCTATAATCCTGTAATATTCCTTCTTCATCTTAAACCCTCCTTTTGGTTTGTTTGTCCGAAGAAATAAATCTTCTCCGAAATTTGGTTATTATCCTCCTAATCTCCCGATACAGCGAAAACATCCTTAGCCGCGTACCGCCGGATCGCGTCCTCCTTATACTTGGGCAGTATCACCGGCTTACGGCCGTCTTCTTTGACTATTGTTGCAACTTCTTCTTTGTCTTTGCCGCAATTGCATTCCTGACAATCTTTGCATTTTGCCATTTCAATCACCCCTTTCTTTATTTGGTTGTTAAAATTTATTATGCCATTAACAGCCACATATTAGCATATTTTTGAAAAGCTGTCAACCCCTCGCGCCGGTCGGCAAACAAAAAGCGGGGCCACCCCGCTTTAATATGACTCTTGATTGTAATCCGCCGCCCGTTATTCTTCTTTCTTTTGTTCGCTTTGCCCGTCCGAAACGTCGGCAAGCCCCAAAGCCATTCTGTGCTCCTCCGGCTCAACCGAGATTATTTTAAAATTATATTTTTGACCCAAAATAAGCGCCGTTTTCATTTTATTTTCCGAGCCGAATTCGGATATATGAACTAAGCCGTGGATGTTTTGATCAAGCTGAACGAAAGCTCCGAAAGGATTAAATTTCGTCACTTCTCCGGCGACAATGTCTCCTTTTTTATAAATTGAGCCGATGTTTTTCCAGGGATCTTCTTTCAGGCGTTTCAAAGAAAGAGAGATTCTGTCTCCTTCAAGGTCAATTATCTGCGCCCGAACTTTATCGCCGACTTTGATCACCTCTTGGGGATTTTCAATCAGCTTATAATCCAATTCGGAAATGTGAATCAGTCCTTCCAGCGACTCCGTGGCCGACGAACCGTCGTTATTTTGAAAAGGAGCCGGCAACTTCACGAAAGCGCCGAAATCAACGACGCCCGCGACCTCGCCTTCAACGATATCGCCGACTTTAAAGTGCTTCAACACCTCGGTCATTTCTCCGTTTTTGACTTCTTTTTCCGAAATAATCAGTTTCTCTTCTTCCGGAAACATATCAAGAATTTTCACTTTTAACTCCTGACCGACCAGTTTGTTCAATTCAACCAAAATTTTTTCCTTGTCGCCGCCTTCGATTCTCGGATAGTGTTTCGGAGCAAGCTGGGAAACGGGCAAAAATGCCTTTATTCCGGAAATGGGAGCGACCAAGCCGCCCCGATTGGCCTCGCTGATTTTTACAACGATGATTTCCTGGCTTTTTTGCTTTTCTCTCAATTGATCCCAAACGCGCTGGCGGGAGGCCTCTTTCAGCGAAAGCTCGACGTAACCGTCTTCATTTTCCAATTCCACTATTTTTCCCAAAATTTTATCTCCGGGTTTCGATTTTTTCAAAATCTCATAAGCGTCCATCAGTTCCCTTCCGTAAATAATGCCGGTACCCAACAAACCCAAATCAATATGGACGGCCTTGCTCGTTTTTTCAATGATGGCTCCTTCGATTAAACCGCCAACTTTCAGCACGGCGGTGAAATTCGGCTCGTCTCTAAGCAAGACGGCCATGTCCGATTTCTTTTGTTCGCCGTTTATGAGAGTTTGAATTTGCTCAATTTCGTTCATATAGATGACAGAATAACAAATACAGCAACGAGAAGTCAAGGGGTCAAGCTTTTAATTTTTTCAACAAGTTTTTGCTCGCTGAGTCCGCCGGACGCGAAAAGCTCGCCGTTGATGATTATGCCGGGCGAAGACATAATGCCGTACTTTTGAACCATCTCCATTCCTTTCTCGGTGAGCATGTCAATATATTCAATTTCAACGTCCGGAAAATTCGGCCTGATTTTCTCTTCCAAAATTTTTTTCGCCTCGGCGCAATGAACGCAGCCGGGCGTTGAAAGTTCAATAATTTTTATCATATCTGACAGTATACCAAATGCTTTTTTATTAGACAATGTGCTATACTTTGTATAGTTGGTTCGCTCGGTCAAAATGAAAACTTCGTTTTCATTTTTCCCTCGCTGCCAATTATAATTGAAACATGATTCAAACAAAATATCTCATCATTGGCGGAGGGGTGGCCGGAACAACGGCCGCCGAAACGATCCGTCAGAACGATTCCGAAGGCAGGATTATAATTGTTTCCGACGAGCCCTACCGGTTTTATTCCAGAATAATGCTTTCAAAGCCAAACTGGTTCCTCGGCAAAATTCCGTTTGAAAAAATTTATTTGAAAACCCCGGAATTTTACGCGGAAAACAAAATAGAACTTTTAACCGGCAAAAAGGCGATAAAGGTCTTTGCTCGCGAGAAAACCGTCGCGCTTGAAGACGGGGAGACGATTATTTACGAAAAACTTCTTCTGGCGATCGGCGGCTGCGCCCGGCTCCTGGCCGCTCCGGGAGCGGACAAAAAGGGCGTGTATCCGGTCAGGACGCTTGATGACGGGAAAAACATAATCGGCGCCGTAAAAACCGCCAAACAAGCGGTTTGCGTCGGCGGAGGGTTCGTCAGTTTTGAGATGGCCGACATGCTGAAGCAAGCCGGACTTGAAGTCACGGTTCTGTTAAGGGAGCCGTATTATTGGGCGAATCTTCTTGACGAAGAAGCGGGCGCGATGATTGAAGAGGTGATGACTAAAGCCGGAACGCTAATTTTTAAAAACGAGGAAGTGCTGGAAGTTTTGGGCGGCGAGTCGGTTGAGGCGATTCTGACCAAAAGCGGCAAAAATATCCCCTGCCAAATCGTGATCGCCGGCATCGGACTTTTTTGTCCGGTTGACGGCTTGCGGCTGGAAGGCGTGGAGACGAAACGCGGAATAATAACCGATGAATATCTGGAAACCTCGGCGAAAGACATCTGGGCGGCCGGCGACGCGGCGGAATTTCAGGACGTGATTTTGGAAGAGCGCCCGCAGGTCGGCACTTGGGCGAACGCCCAAGCGCAGGGACGGACGGCCGGACTTAGTATGACGGGTAAAAAAACGAAATTTGAACTGCTCTCAAGCTACGCCACCTCCGGATTCGGACTTAAAATCGCTTTCATCGGCGACGCGCGGCCGTCTCCGGACAAAGAAATCATTAAGCGCGGTTCAAAACAAGGCGGGGCGCTCGGCCGTTTATTTTTGAGAAACAACAAACTTATCGGCGGGATTTTATTCAATCGAACCGACGAACTCGCGCCGCTTTCAAAACTTATCGTCAGCAAAGCGGATTTATCGCAAAATAAAAATAATCTTGCCGATCCGAACTTTGATTTAAAGCAACTATTAGAAAGTGGAAAGTAGAAAAAAACGGAAATTAGAATAAAACCACCCGCATTTTGGGTGGTTTTTAGATATTTAACAATTATTTACCTTCGTTTTTAACGATTCCATCTTCAAGAAAATAGTACTCGCCTTCAAGCACGCCTTGAGCAACTTTGTATGATTGGCGATCGTTATTTTCGGCGATGTCTTCAAAGGAACGTTCAATTCTCTTTCTCGCCCCTTTGCAGAACAGATCCGCGAGTTCAACCGACTTTTCGTAATTCCTTCTCTTAATGACGAGCATCGTTTCGGCCCGGCTGCAGGTTGCCGCCATGGCGAATAATTCAACTCCGATATCAACGACTCTGCTTATCAGCTGTTGCTTCTTTTCCAGACCCTGCTGGTAACGCAACATCAAGCGGAAAATCATCCTGGCCAATCGCTTGCCGGTCTTCTCAACAAATCTCATGTGAGCGGACATTTTACCGCTTACAAAACCGTAATCTTTGAAAGGACGCGCCGGCCGATAAAGTTTCGGATACCAAATCGCGTACTTAACCGCCGCCGCGAGCGCGGCTTTGGTTTTTAACCCGACGGACGCGGCAGGATCGGCAATCGGCACAAGCGTCTTCATGTGGAAATCCAGGGCTTCGCGGGCGATGAACAGATGCATAATTTCGCTCGTTCCCTCAATAATCCTGTTTATTCTGACTTCTCTAAGTATCCTCTCAATCGGATACGCCTTTTCTCCGCGGCCGCGAAGGGATTGGGCTTTTTCATAACCGCGGCCTCCGCGAATCTGAAGCGCCTCATCCGCTATTTTCCAGGTTGCTTCCGAACAGAACAATTTGGTTATTGCCGCCTCAAGACGGAAATCACGATTCGTTGAATCGGCGAGCAGGCTTGAATATTCCCAAACCGACTCCATGGCGAAGACGTAAGCGGCCATTTCCGCCAATTTTCCGGCGATGGCGTCATGCTTGCCGATTGGTCCGCCCCACTGAACGCGTTCCGTCGCTCCTCTGCGGGCGATGTTCAAACACTGCTTGGCGGCTCCGATACAGCCCCCGGCTAAAGTCAAGCGACCGGTGTTAAGAGTCGTCAAAGCGATTTTCAAACCGTCTCCGGGATTACTTAAAATGTTTTCCGCCGGGACCTTAACGTCCTTAAATCTTAGGATTCCGTTGATGATTCCCCGGCAGCCGAGAAAATCGCAACGATAAGCGACTTCAAAACCCGGCGTTTTGGTTTCAACGATAAAACAGGTAATTTGCTTTTTGGCTTTGCCGTTGACGATCTTGTCCGGAGTCCGGGCGACCACTATTAGCACGTCAGCAACGTTCCCGTTTGAACACCAAAGTTTTTCTCCGTTAATCAGGTAATGTTTGCCGTCTTCGGTCAGCGTGGCGGTCGTGGTCATGCTGGCGGGATCGGAGCCGACTCCCGGCTCGGTCAGTGCAAAACCGGAAATTAAACCTTCGTGGGCAAGCCGCGTCAGATACTTTTTCTTTTGCTCTTCGGTGCCGAACAATTTAAGCGGGTTCGGAACTCCGATTGACTGATGAGCCGAAACCCAAATCGCCGTTGAAGCGCAATGGGAAGCGATCATTTCTTTAATGCGTCCGTAATTGAACTGGGATATGCCGATGCCGCCGTATTCTTTCGGAATTTTCAATTTGAAACAGTTTAGCCGTATCAGCCCTTTTATGACTTCCTGCGGCAATTCGCCGGTTCTATCCACTTCATCGGCGTCGAGATTCGCCCTCAAAAATTTTTCAAGGGCCTCCAAGTATTTGTCGCCAAAATTTTTATCTTCCTTGTCTTGAGTCGGAAAAGGATAAATCAGATCGGCGGAAAAATCTCCCAAAAACAAATTTCTGACGAAACTTTTGCCAGCCCATTCTTTCTGCCGGGCGTCTTCAACGATTTCCATCGTTTCTTTGCCTGCCTGCGCAGGCAGGCCCTTGTCTTTAATTTTAGCCATTCGCGCACCTCTTTCCTTTGATTACATTTAAAAGAACACAACTGTAACTAACCACATTTTTTAAAAACAGTCAACCATTTTGTGACGCAAGTCGGTCTTGACAATACGCGCGATGTTCCATTATTATCAGCTCGTGAAGTAGGACATTACCAATTTAATAACAACCGGAAGGAGAAGGCGGAAATGGAAGACAAAAACCGGATAGACGAAATCGGCAACATCCTTAGGTTTGACAAATTGCCGGTGAGTTTTAGATTGCTATTTCTGGTAACCGTAACATGTCTGAGCGTTGGGTTTGTTTTTAACCTGACGCAGATATGGGAAAGCCATTCTGGCGAAGGCGGTATTTTTGGACTCTCCGCGGAGAGTATCAGGATGCAGTATTACGGAAAAAGGGATTCCAGTATATTGGAATCCAAATTAAAAACGACGATGGGCGGATTCGCGACCGACGCGGAAAAAGAGACCATAATAAAATGGATTCGATCCGGCGCCGATGAGGCGAAATATAATTCGGAAATAAAACCCATAACAGAAAAGAATTGCATGGTTTGTCATGGCCAAGAGTCATTCCGCCCGTTAATCGGCTATAAAGAAATAAAAGAAGTCACAAATATTAATAACGGCATGGGATTTAAAACCTTGGTCAGGGTTTCCCATATCCATTTCAACGGGATGACTTTTTTATTTTTTGTCTCCGGCCTTATCACCTGTTTCGCGAGAATCGGGTCAAAAAAGCTAAAATGGGTTAAATGGATTGTTATTATTGCCCCGATGATAGCCATGTTCTGCGACATTATGTCCTGGAATTTGGCGAGAGAATATGAAAATGGCGTTTATATCGTCATCGTCTCCGGTGCGGTTATGACTGCCGCTTTCTTCACGCAAATGAGCATATCCGCGTATCAAATCATAAGATCTTTCTTCGTATAAAAATAAAATAAAAGGAGGTGTTGAACATCAACGCCTCCTTTTTTGTTATTTGCCATTTACCTTGCCGTTCCTTGTGCCGCGCCTTATTGCTCCTCGATAATCACGCTCTTAATAAACATATCTTGCGTCGGCTCCGAGGGCTCTCCCGACGGGCCGACCTTGACGGGCGTTTCGGCGATCTTGTCGAGGATATCCAATCCTTCAAGAACTTTGCCGAAAATCACGTAACTTTTGGGCAAAGGATAGTTTTGATGCATGATGAAAAACTGGCTTCCGTTGGTGTCGGGGCCGGCGTTTGCCATCGCGACAATTCCGCGCTCGTAGTCACGGGTGATTGTTTCATCGTCAAAACGATAACCCGGACCGCCTGTGCCATCGCCCGACGGATCCCCGCCCTGAATCATGAAGCCCTTAATGATTCTGTGAAATTTCGTTCCGTTATAAAATCCCTGGCGGCTCAAAAAAACGAAATTATTGACGGCAACCGGGGTCTCGGACGCGAAAAGTTCGATTTTTATCTTGCCGGACAAGGTCTCCATTTCGGCAAAATATTTTTTGTTTACGTCGATTTCCATTTTCGGGGGTTCATTCCATCGCATAATTTTTTCCGCCGGCTGGCGGATGTCCGGCGGTTCGGACGGCGCGGATTTAAGAGCCGAGTCGTCAACGCCTGCCGGCGTTTTGGTTAAAAAATAAAATCCGGCCGCGCCGAGAACGGCCGCTATAACGATAAAAACAATCGCGTACTTCATAATATTTTAAATAATTTATCGCTTATAACGCGCTTTTTTATACTATCACATTCAAAAAAAATGGCAATAAAAAAACGGACTTTTTTCAGTCCGCGTTTAATTACATAAATTATTTTCGTTAAGTCAGCAGGAAAGCCGCGATGATAACCGCGATTATGCCGATGATTTTTCTGAGCGTAAACGGTTCGCCGTAAAAGAAATATCCGCCCAAAACGCCGACCGCGGCAATCAGAACCACAAGCAGCGGAACAATTTTTGACATCTCCACTTCCGGCATTCCAATCAACTTGCCGTAAGCAAGCACTCCAAAACCGTTCAATAATCCGGCGGCCAGACCGATCAATAAGCCGTTTAGAGAAGGAAAGGCCGTTCCTTTAAAAACGCTGATGCCGACAAGGCCGGATCCCAAGGCGAGCATTATAGCAACCCAGGCGGCGCCAAGTCCCGACGCCCTCATTACCAGGGGCCACACTCCAAAAAATACGCCGCTCAAAAAAGTGAGCCAGAAAACACCGTTCATTTTATACCCATGCCTCCTTTTGCGATTTGTTAATGTCCTAAAAATCGATGATATAGGAATAACAAATAATTCGTCGTTTGTCAACGCCATTATCTTGACGGGGAAGAGCGCCAGTGATACGTTTTCAATAGCATCTTAAAAATCTTGAACGAGGGAACAAATGCAACACACATATCTGCAATGTATAAGCTGTGATTATAAAACTGATCTGCTTGAGGAAAGAAAATTCAGATGCCCCGACTGCGGCGATCTTTACGACATCAAACACAACTTTGAGCCGCTCTTAAAATCAACGGGAACGGGTTTTAACGCCCTTACTTTGATTTTTGACGAGCGCGCGAAACGATCCGTTTTTAATCCAAAAAACGAAGCGACGCGCAGTTCAGGCGTCTGGCGTTTCAAAGAATTGATAATGCCGTATTTGGACGAGAAATATATCGTCACTTTGGGCGAAGGTAATGTTCCGATTGTTCCGGCGGGCAAACATTTATCGAAATGGCTCGGCAAGGACGTTGAGGTTTGGATGATTCTTGAAGGAATGACTCCGACCGGTTCGTTCAAGGATTTCGGCGGAACGGTTCTGATGTCGGTAGCCAAAGCGGCCGGGATTCAGGCAATCGCCTGCGCTTCAACCGGCGACACATCGGCCATGACCGCGGCTTACGCGGCGGCGGCCGGAATCGAATGTGCTGTCATCCTGCCGAAAGGATTCGTCACTTCCGTTCAACTGGCCCAACCGCTGGCGCACGGCGCAAAAATCATCAACCTCCCCGGAAATTTTGACGACTGCATGCGCGTGATGCAGGAGTTGGTCAGGGATTACGGCGTTTATCCGGCGAACAGTTTGAATCCGGCGCGGATTGAAGGCCATCAAACGACGGTCTTTCTCACCGCCCAATTTTTCGGATGGCAACTGCCGGATTGGTTCGCGGTTCCGGTCGGCAACGGCAGCAACTGCTCTTCAATAGGAAAAGCCCTGCGGCTGATGGAAAGTTTCGGCCGGGGCACGATTTCAAAAATTCTCGGCTGCCAATCCGAAGCGGCAAACCCGTTGGCAAAATCTTGGGCAATGGTTGAACGCGGCGGACAAGCGGACCCGCGCGACTGGAAAATGGCGTTTCGTCCGATACAAGTCGGAGAAACAACCGCGACCGCGGCGAGGATCGGAAATCCGGTTTCCCGCGACAAGGTTATGCGGGAAATATTTTACACGAGCGGCGCGATGCAAATCGCTTCCGAACGCGATTTGAACGAAGCGGTAGCGGTCTGCGGAAAAGACGGATATTTCGTCTGTCCGCAAACCGGCATTGCCCTGGCTGGAACGCGCAACGCGATAAAACGGGGGTGGATTAAGAAAGATCAAAAAGTGGTTGTCGTTTCAACGGCCACCGGCCTGAAATTCACGGATTCGGTTGCCGCCGGTTTACAAAACAACATAACCGACGCCAAAGATTGCGAAACAAGCACCGTGGCAAAAATATTGCGCTTTTAAAAACAAAATCAAATCAAAACAACCCAATAAAAAATTGGGTTGTTTTTAATTGGGTGGGCGACGGGATTCGAACCCGCGATCTCCGCTGCCACAGAGCGGCGCTTTGCCACTAAGCTACGCCCACCATTTTTTATCGTTTTATTATCTTGAACGGCAAGGGTTTGTCAATGCTCCAATAAAACCCTGCCGCGGCTTTATGCCCTCCTCCTCCGAACACGCTCGCCAATTTGGAAACGTCAACCTTGCCGTCGGAACGCAGAGAAATCATTATTCTTCCGCTTCTGCGCGACCAGATGATGGCAATCGGAGGAAGTTTTTTAACAAGAGCATGTCCGATGAAAGAAACATGAAACGGCGAATTCACGGCAAAACAGTTATAACCCTGAAATTCAACTTTTTCGGCGAAAGAAACCAATTTTTCAATGTTTTTTGCCCGATTTCTTAAAAGGACGTTTCCCTCTTCTATATATTTCCGCTTTGTTTTCTTTTTTTCAAAATCCGACGCCAATTTATTCCACACGGTAAAATCAAAACCGTAAAGCTGAAGCGCTTCGTCCACTTCGTGAGTGAAAGGCAATCGGAAACGCCAAAGATCCATATCTTCAACATGCCGCAAAAGAGCGGGCACCGGCTTTTTGGGATGAAAATACATCCAAGACAAAACCGAACCGGAATGATTCAACCCGAAAAAAGAATCCGAAGCGAATTTCAGCGCTCCTTTGTTGCTGATGTGATGGTCAACTATTGTCAGAGAACGGACGGTTTTTACAAGCCGTTTCACCACATCCGCCGGATAACTGATGTCCAAAGTGTAAACATCTTTGCCTTTAATTTCTTTGGGCGGAGGGGTCTGATGATAAATCGGAATATAAATCGCCTTGCTTCCGAATTTTTTCCAGGCGGCCCAAGCCGCGCCGAATCCGTCCGGACATTCGGCGTGATACAGCACCGCTATTTTTTTGATTGTTCTTTCGGTCGTTTTCATTAATCTTTATTCTGGCACGAACACTTTGCTGAACACAAAAAACAACAATATGCCGCCCAATAACAATAAAAATTTTTCTTCCCGCGCGAATTCCAATTTTTCCGCGAGTCCGGGCTGGGTTTTTTGCCAGTAAGAATTTAATACTTTGTGAACGGCGACAAGCGGCCAAACGGACAAAAGACCGAAAAACCAAAGCGGATGAGGAAGGAACCAAAGCGCGATGAGGGTCAGCCATCCGAACAATATTAAGCCGGGCGAATATGATTTGTCAACGCCGAGGGCTTTGGCCAAGTCCCGAATATTGCGAAACAAATCGTAAGCAAGGTACTGGCCGTATATCGGAACAAACAGACCCGCGGTTCGCCAGCCAGGAAGAATGTCTAATTCTTTATACGCGCCCAACTGCCTCCAGTTGCGGTAAAACCAATAAATTTCGTATAAACCGAGCGTGGCCGCCGACAAAACCGCGAAATGCCAGGCGGGCTGGAGGTCGGGAATTATTTGCGCGACCTCTTTTGAAAGTCCCGGTTTGATCGAATGCGCCCCAAATTCTTCGCCGCAATGAGTGCATTTGGTCATGCCCGGCGCGATCTTTTCCGAACAAAAAGGACATTTCTCAATTACCGGCTGATTTTCATTCTGATCCATCCCGTTAGAGGCAGATCGCGATCTCAAAATCGCTGCCTGCGTTTTTGTTTTATTTTATAATTATAGTTCAACATAAAAATAAAATTTTACTTTACACCGCGCGATCGCGGCCTCTAACGGGATCCATAAATAACTGGTGCCCCCACGAGGAATTGAACCCCGATCAACGCCTTAGAAGAGCGCTGCTTTATCCATTAAGCTATGGGGGCAGGATTTTCGAATTATGCCACCAATTTCCTTTATCGTCAACCCCGTTAGAAGTCATGCAACGTTGTGTGACGGGGCAGGGATTCAAGACGAAGTCGGCTTCCGCCTTCCTTATGTTTATTAACGCAGAGACATTGCCGGACTTCTAACGGGGTCAACATTATCTATATCTATCTGAACGGGTTTTTATATTCTTTTTCCGGCAATTGATATTGTTCTCGCGCGTTCAAATCATCCACAACTCTCTGATAAAGCTCTTTTCCCAAGGTCACCTTTTCAACTTCCGCTTCGGGCATGACGTTAATCGCCAGATAGGCGTAATAATACGCGATCAGTCCGAGCGCGGCAGACAAAAAAACGAACAACAGCAAAAAAAGGCCGGTTGAATGCGTCGACAGAAAAACGCTTAATTGAGCAAAAAATTTTTTAAAACGGTTCATGGTAAGTTTACCGAGCGAAAACCTTGATTGTTAAAACCGCCGAAACATCGCCCGGAGCCAACGGCACGGCCGTCTTGTCAAAACCGGCCAAGCCGCCTTCGGAGCGGACTAATTGAATATCTTCAACGCTCAGATAGATCGGCTGATTTTCAAGATAATTAAGAAAATCAAAAACCGAAGAAAGCGATCCCCACAGATTTATTCGGAAAACAAAAAAGGATGACGCTTCATCGGCTTTTGCCTCGCCGGACGCGGCTTTGGCCGGAGGCGTTCCGATAATATTGATACTATGACGATTTTTCGTTTTTTCGGCAAGCTTTTCCAATGTTTCGACAAATCCCAAAATGTCTTCTTCCCGCAGAAATACCGCTTCAATTTTAGGCCAGTCCGATTGAATGCTTTCGAGCTCCCTTTCGAATTCTTTAATTAAAACGCCTTTCTTTTGCAGAGTAAGCAGTTCTTTTTGGCTTTCAACGTAATCGGAACTTGCCTCTGTAATGTTCAAAAATAAATAGAGGGCGACTCCTGCGCCGGCGGCGATTAAAATCGCGCCGGCCGATAACAAAGTTAAATAAAATTTTTTCTTTACGCTCATCTTGCCAGTTTAAAATTAATATTAAAATCTATGTCCTGTTGTTTCAAAAGGATGCTGATAGGCACGCTAACTTCCGCAAAATCGGAATTACGCTCCAAAATATCTTTGAAATTCAAAAGGTCGGCTCGCTTGTCGGCGCGGCCGCTTAACGATACTTGCTTGGCGTCTTTTTTAATCGAAACGCTTTTAAAGTGAATGCCCTCGGGCGCGGAATTGGTTAAACTCTCCAAAACGCCGGCCATGGGCAAATTCTGTTCTTGAAGGCGAGTCAGCGTTTCCAATTTTTGCCTGACCTGACGCACGTTTGATTCAAGCTCCCGGCTTTTTACCGCCGTTACGGTCAAATTCTCCGCCTCAATCAGACGATGCAATCCTTCAAGCTGTATGTTCAGAAAAAAATAGATGCTTGTCAGAAGAATACCGAAAATAATCAAGTAAACGAATAAAATCGAGGCGACGAAGATTGCCAATCGCCGATATTTCTCAAAAATTGTTTCTTGTTTTTTAGCCGCGGGAAGAAGATTTAAGGTAAACATATTTTTTAATCCAAACCTCGCAGGGCCAATCCCAGCGCGGTCGTATAGCCGAGCGATTGTTCAAAAGGAAGTTCCGGAATTTCTTTCAGCGGAGGCGTTAAAATATTTATCCATGGATTGCCGAGCTCAACCGGTATTTTCAATTCCAAAGAGAGGAAACTGACCAAACCGGGCAAAGCCGCTTCTCCGCCGGAAAGAATGATTTTCGCGATGGAAGGATTTTGAACGTCATGCTCGTGCTCCGCGTGTTCCGGATAGAACTCCAAATACGTCTTGATGTGGGTGAGAAGAGCGTTCAGGGGCGGAACCAGCGCCGAGTAAATCCTCCCCTCATTTTTTGTCTTATCAAGGCCGGTTGTTATCTTCAATGCTTCCGCTTCGGCCTGGGAGACGCTTAATTTCTTGGCAATGGCTTCGGTTAAAAAAGAGCCGGAAACGCTCACGGTCGTGGTGAAACGAATCGCCTGTCCTGAAAAAATTATGAAACTCGTGGCGCTGGCGCCCAAATCAATGATTAAAACCGGCTGTTCTGATTGACAATTCTTTAACAGCGCTCTCGCTATCGCCTGCGACTCAATTTCAAGGGCAATCGGCTTTAGACCAACTTTTTCAAAAGTATTTAAATAGGGGTCAACCAGCGTCTTCGGGGCCGCGGAAATTATGACGTCAAGATGATCCGGATTCGCCGGCGACTGGGGTAAAACCTGATAATCAAGATAGACGCTTTCAAGTGGCAAAGGGATGTTCGCTTCGGCCTCCCACCGGACGGCTTGAGCTACTTCGGCCAGATTCATTTTAGGCAATTGAATCACCCGGATGAAAGCGTGCTCTTCCGGCAAAGAACCGATGATATAACGCGTGCGCAATCCTCTGTTTTTGGCTTCTTCAAGAGTCAATTTTAAAACTTTTATCAATTCCGATTGATTTTTGATTTCTCCTTTTTCCAGGACCCCGGCGGGAATTGATGCCCGGCCGAAACTTTCAAGCCGCAATTGTTCGCCGCGTCTTTTTAAACTCGCGAGCTTTAACGACAAATCCGAAATATCCAGGCCGAAAGCCGGAAGAGTTAAAGCGTTTTTTGGGGATAAAAAGTCAAACATGCTAAGTTATTCTATTTCCTTCCAACTCTTCACCTTAAACGAACCGCTTGAGCCGCCGCCGGAAAACAGCGCGTTTGCCAATCCAGGATCATAAGAAATGGTTGCGTTATTGTCCAATGTAATTGCCTTCGCGGTCAATTGTGTCGCGTTCACATTATTATGAAGATAAACCAGACCGTTGGCCGCGTAAAAAATGACTCCACTCGCGTTATTGTGCAAATCAATCGCGCCACCGTGATGCCCCCCGCCCGAGGCGAGTGACATCAGCATCAGATAACTGCCGACCTGTCCCGAGCCGGAAAAATTGCCGTTGTTCGCGAGATGTATGGTTCCGTCGCTGAAGACCAGACCGCTTTTTGTTCCGTAGCTTGGGTCAAGCTGTATCGCCGAACCATTATCAATGTCAATGTATCCCGTAATGTAGATTGTCCCGCTTACCACTAATGTCTGATTGTTTGCCAAAATCAAATTCCCGTTAATTTTTTTGGGCCCAAGCGTTAAAGTACCGTTCGTCGGAATGTCACAACCGGCCACGCCCCCGTCGCCGCAGTCGCCGTTGATTGTTCCGCCCGCTTCCGCTTGCGCCTTCCAAGCGTCAATCATTTCCTGCGTAATCGGCATCGCCTGAACGGCCGGGTCGGAAGGCGGAGTGGTCGGTGTGGTCTGTGTGCCGCCGATTGTACAGCTTGTCTTTACATTATACGACGCGTTGCCCCCGATTGTACAATTTGAAATAGTGTCCGCGCTTACGCTGCCGCCAATAGTGCCGCTGTTTAAGGTAAACGCTCCCGCGTTACCCCCGACCGTAACTATATCCATAAAATGAGCGTACGCGCTGCCGTCAACGGAAACGGTTGAGATTTGATTGTCGATTCCGCCCATATAAACGCGAAAGTTAAGGTCGGCGTTCAGGTTTGACCAGTTGCCGATCGACCAGTCATTGCTTTTCTTTCCGGTGCCGCGGGTGTAGCCGTTGGCGGAATCGCCTCCCCAGACAAGATAATTTGAATTATCCGGCGCCGCGTCAATCACAAGCCAATAGGTTGTATTCGCGTTTAATGTCGGAGTGGTTGAAAAATTCACGGTCAGCCAGCCGTAGGAACTCCCGACTGACGAGGCATTCAAAAGGCCGGTCGCAAGAACTGAAGTTCCGGGCGAACCGCCGCTGTCTGAAATCAAGCGAAGTGTCGCGTTTGCCGGACTGCCGACTTTTTTGAGATATAAATCGGCTTTGACCGCGCGATTTGTCGCCGCCGGCTGAAAACTTTGAGCAACGTCAACTTGCGGAGCACTTGGAGAGCAGGGATCTTGAGCACATCGCAAGAATTTCAAATCAGCGTTTCCGACATCGTAATAGCTTATTCTTCCAAAATTGTCCGAACCAAAAGCGAGCGAGGTATACTGACCGACGTTGTCGGGGTCGGGAACCGAGACATTCTTTGTTGAACAATCGGCGTTCGCGCACTGAATATATTTCAAGTCGCCGTTTGAACCGTCATGGTATACGACTCTCGCAAGATCGCTCAGGAGTTTTAGCGAACTGTATCTGCCCACATCGCCGGACGAATCAAGAGTGGTAATATTTTTTGTCGCGCAGTCGGCGTTTGTACACCGAACAAATTTCAAGTCGTTATTTCCATCATCATAATAACTAATCCGGGCGAAGCCGTCGCTTCCCAAAGCGACGGCGGTATTGCGATTAATGTTCGGACTTGATTCAACTGTAGTTACTGTCGCGGAAGAACAGTCCGCGTTCGCACAACGGACGAATTTTAAGTCGTCATTCGTCTCATTAATATAACTGATTCTGGCGAAACCGTCCGAACCGATGGCGATTGAAGTGAACTTACCGACGTCGCCGCTTGAGTCAACGGTTGAAATGTTCTTCGTCGCACAGTCGGCGTTGGTACAGCGGACGAAATTTAAATTGCCGCCGGAAGACGCATAATAACTGATCCTCGCGAAGCCGTCGGAGCCCAAGGCGAGCGAAGAAAACTGTCCCACGTCTCCACCCGAATCAACCACGGTAATGACTTTTGTCGTACAATCCGCGTTCGTACAGCGGACGAATTTGAGTTCATTGCTTGAAGTGTCATAATAACTGATTCTCGCGAAACCGTCCGAACCGAGAGCAATTGAAGTGTACTCAGATCCGACGTTCCCGCTTGAGTCAACAGTAGTAATATTTTTCGTCACGCAATTTTCGTCAAGACAGCGCGTGAATTTGAGATCTTGATTTGTAGCGTCGTAATAACTGATTCTGGCGAAGCCGTCGGAACCGAGCGCGAGCGAGGTGTATTCGCCCACATCGCCGCTTGAATCAAGAGTGCTAATAATACTGCCGCTCACGGTCCCCACTCCGTAATCGCTGTTCGCGGTTTCCCAGGATTGGTCAACGCTCGGGGCCGTACCCTGAGCCACCCAAGCGCTGCCCGTAATCCGCGCGCCCGAAGCGCCGGTAATACTGCCGTTTGAATAAACGCTTCCGTTGACTCGCGAGTTCTGTCCCATAATCAAACCGCCGTCTCCGATTTGCGAGCCGTAACTGAAACCAACGGTCGTGGTCGGCAGGTCAAAAACGGTCTGCGTTTTTCTTATTCTGTTTTCCGCGCTGCCTTGAGATTCTATGGTTGCCGAGGCCGTAGTCGCGTTAACAGTTATCGTCGT
>Ga0209000_1000352_pt1 | contig 49129 bp, 83 predicted proteins | sample RifGroD2_FD_183998 | JGI IMG/M metagenome (GOLD analysis project Ga0209000, IMG submission 183998) | Groundwater microbial communities from Rifle, Colorado, USA - Groundwater D2 (SPAdes) (version 2) | ecosystem: Environmental > Aquatic > Deep subsurface > Groundwater | place: Rifle, Colorado... | reverse complement strand
ACGGATGCTATTCCAAATAAATAAACTGCCATATTCTTAATTATTAATGTTTTTGAAACTAAATCTTAAATTTGAATAATGTTCTCCAAGTTGCTCCTCCCTTATTGTCTCCTGACTTTCAAGATCAATGAGATAACTTGTTGTAGAGACTTGTTTTAATGCTGCCAGAATTAATGCTGATCCGGCTTCCAATTTTGTGGCATCAGGGATTAACCCGATACCCGGCCCTCCGTCAATATCCTTAACGTGATAATTCACGTTGACATAACATTTTTGCATCACATTAGCATTTACCGGGAGCGAGTTGATGACCACGTATTCTGTTGCGGTTGACTTGCTGGGTTTTGTCTTTAAATATTTTGGTTTCGTTATAGACCCCAAAAGTGAGTAAACAATACCTATTATGTAATCCGTAGTCTTATAATCGCTCATGGTATAAATGTTTCTTCCATTCGTGCTGCCGTGCCTTCCTTAATGACTTCGAGTTTTTCCAAGTGTAATGCCAGATCAATCATACAAACATCTGCCTGGTAAGAAATGACATTATATCCTTTCGACTCTACATAAGAAGCGTAATTCATCCCTGCAATGAGGATCATCTGAAAACCAGTCGGTTTGATGAACTCCTGAATTGATTGTTTATTCATTGATGCAATTTCTGCAGCAGATAACCGACCTTCAGTTATTTTTCCAGCAAGTGTCCCCGGTTCCTTTCCGATAATCAATTCCCCATTATGGAAAATATAATACCCGATTGAGTTCCGAAGGTTAGCCGTTACATCTTCATATTGCCCTGCTACATGACTTTGCGCCTGTCCACGTGCATTAATAATAAATTGTTCAGCATCATTAATAAACGCATCAATAATTTGTTGATAAAGTAATCCAGCCTGTTTTTCAATATCTTTCATTGACTTAGCCTCGTTGAAATTACTCTTTAGAGCCATAGTCTTGAATTTAATTGACCATTCGAGGCACGTTTTACTTTACCCGTGATCGTACCGTTTGAAAGTGCAGTAAGAACAAAATCAGATCCTGCCGGTATGACCACTGTTGTAACAGGCATGAAAAGATCAAAAGAATAATCTATCATCACTCCATCTGCCCCTGCTATTTTCTTCCCCGTGCCGTTCACTTCTGCCCGGCATGAAAAAGTATAATCAGTTGTCTCCCCTGCAGTCCAAACTCCGCTTGCATTCTGTGAACCAGATGCAGAAGTAGTTACTACGATACTATCAGGATATTGTTGCATCAGAAACGTTGTACAAAGGTTGCCGTTTTTTTCAAAGAACTTGCTGGTATTGGATTCACTGCACTATACTTTGTATAAATACCTGCTGCCAAACTTAAAAGAGTTGTCTTATCAGCCAAACTGACCTGATACCCCCCTTCAACAACATTAGGGACAGTTACAAGTGTAGTGATCGCATCAGCATAAGCAAGATCAAAAGACTCACCACCTGAATAAATACCAGCAGAAGCAAGCCCTCTGTCCTGTAACGCAAGAATAAAAGCATTCTCAGACAAAGGATAATTCATCTTGGCTTTTATCGCTTCAAGGTTTGTCATGTCGTTTTATTAAAATAGGAGTAGGAATCCTACTCCTATTAATATATAATTAACTCCATGAAGTCGCATCAACCTTCAGGATAAATATCCCGTCCACATCGGTAAACCGGGGAAAGGCATTGGCCTGCCCTTTAGTAAATTCACCGAAAGGCTCCAACTCTGACCACTTCGATAAAAGTATATGATCTCGCTTGACCTGGATGGATTTTTTACTTACTGATTCACTGGTTTCCTCAGCTATAGGTCCGTGAAGGACGTTACCGATTTTTAGATCAGGAATAAAGGTTACATAACCATTTTTCCATGCAGCTACGTTGGTAAGTGCATGTGCATTGCTTTCAAATCTCACATTCGAGTCAACTATAACAATCTTCGGAAGAAGCCTTGATTCAAATAGATTACTCAAATCCGTAAATGTCGGAGTGGCTTTCGTGGTTGTATTACGGAGTACTGCCCATTCATTCTGTACCTGTGTTGATGCTACAAGCTCATTAAATGCTGTTCTATCGCAACACATATACTCCAAAGGATACCCGGAAGCCCTTGCATTATCTGTAAGAGTCCTGATATCAGTCATTGGAACACTACCAGATGCTTGTGACCATTGAAGAGTAACGCCTGTTTTATTCCCAGTAGGAATACCGAAATCACAAACATCTTCAGTTATGATCCCATTATTGTTTGAGGAGGTAAGAGATATCTGACCATAACTAAGTGCCTGCATAGCAAGGTACTCAGTACGTGCCATAACACCTGTATAACAGAAATCAATGTCATTAAACACGAGGTCAAGAAGTGCGCTCCTATTAATATCGCCCAAAGATAATGCTTTCAGAATGTTATAATCATTCATATCCTTTTCATCCATCTGCCTTTTAATGGCTATCTTTGGGATGTCTCCGGTTATCTTGGTGATAATTCTACGAGATTTGAGAGGCGCAGAAGAGTTATACTCGATAACATCTGCCATTACAGGATTACCACCCGACCCAGAAAGGGATTCCCATGTTAATTGAGTGGTATATTTTAAAGGGAAAAACTGTTGCCAGAAAAGTTTATTAAGGAACAGTTCACGCCGACGGTTAACGTAAGCTTCGACATTCACTTTCGTTAACTCTTTTAAAATTGATCTTTCCATTTTTTCTATTTTTTAAAAGTTAAACGAAACGAACTAAAGGAAGTAGTGCCTTAATGGTTGCATCAACAAAATAAGGCAATTGTGAAGTACGAACACGACCACGGACCAAAAGTCCACAACCGTTATTATCGTTAGTCAGATCGACAGGGTTAGTTGCAATAGCAACAGGAGAGTATCGAAATCCACCGCCATTAAATCCTGAAGTAGCATTTTCAATTACCAACCCACTTGCAGCAATAGCAATACTCAAATTACTACTGAGGTTAAGCACATCTTTCCCTGTGCCAGAAGCTACAACTGATGTGATCCTGACGCCTGATGCAGTGCCTAAACTATAACCAAGAAGATCGCCTGCTTTAAATTCATGGTTGTTATAAACTACGACATGATTAAAACCTGATGCTACCAAAGCATTGGCTAACATAGCTGTTTTCGTGAGATGATAAATCCCATCAGAGTCCACTCCAAGGAGTGCACCCTCTTTCATCCCAGTTGCTGAAGTCGGAAAATCATCTTTCTCGACCACACCGCCTCCGGGAATATCCTCAAGGATCAGCTCGACGGCTAAATTCCTTTCGGTATCTGTTGAAGAAAATGTTTGCATAATTATTATTTTTTAATTAATACTTTGCCTTGCGGCTCTTTCGGGAACTTCTCATTAAGGTAAGCATCGATTGTAGATTTCTCACTTTGCTGCCCGCCTCCCGTTGGCGGTACTGAAATAACGACCCCCTTCTCTGCCATTTCCTGTTTGAATCCGTTGTAATCGGTTTCAATAGATGCGACCAGTTGATCAATCTCGGCCTCTGATTTTGGAATCAGATTCCGACCCTTTAAATACGATGCAGGTATATCCTTTAATTTTTCATGCTTACTCACTTTTTCAGCTAATGAGGCTAAAGTCTTTTCCTGTTTTTGCTTTTCAATCTCCGCTTTAAGAGTCTCAGTTGATTCCTGTTGTTCTTTTTTAAAAGCAGTGAACCAAACAGGCTCATTCGGATCAGGATCAGCGTCTTTGTCTTTCGGAGGTCTGCCGACTTTCTTTATCGGCGTACCGTCTTCATTAAGTCCGTGTTTTTCCTGGAAATTCTTTAAAGCTGTCTTTTGTGCTTCTGTTGCTCTGCGGTCGCCTTCGATCTGAAGTTGTGTTGCAGAGAATTTGAGTGTCTCGATGATCCCGTCTGTGAATACGGTCTCAATATCTTTTTCTTCTTTTACGGTTTTGCTGAACGTATCTGCAACCCCTGATAAAAATGATTCACTGACCCCGGTTAATTTCGATTTCAGGAATGCTAAAATTTTCTCTTTCATAAAATGAATATATTTTGTTCAAAATTACGTTAAAGTATATTGTTAGTTCAATAAGATTATTTAACTTCGTCCGCATATAGACAAGCAATATGGTAATAACAGTTGAAGAGTATGCCAAAATGTTCCCCTCGAAAGGGAAAGAAGTCTCCCCAAAAACTATTATAAGACGTTGTATAAATGGTTTTTTGCCCTCACATCACCACGCAAGGAAACTACCAGGCGATCAGGGCCAATGGGTGATTGAAATAGCGGATGAAATTCCCAAAATAGTCGTAACAAAGACAGATCCACCAAAACCGGATATAAGAAGTATGAATCGGAAATATTTTAATTTTCAGTAATAAAAAAAGCCCCTCCGATATGGAGAGGCTCTTTCCGAAAAACCTGGGGGCTAATTATGAATTTCTAATTCTTTTAGTTTCTCAGGCGCAATCATTCCCTGCACTTTTGCGGTATCTAATAATCTATTAAATGAAGCAGTTTTTGCATCTCCATTTTGCTTTTTATAAAGTAATTCCTTCAAAACATATTCTGCATCATTTACCATTGGTATCTTCCAACCAGTTACAATAAAAGTTCTGTTTTTGCTTTTTGTTAATTTTCGGGATGGAATTATAGAATGACCGAGACGGGTAGCAATTTCAGATACTTGAAACATTTGCGTTTTCATCATCTTAATATAATCATACCTGAATTTCTTTACAGAATATCCCTGTCCGAAAATTGCATGACCTAAATCATCATAGGTCATAAAGGCGTTTTCTCCTTTTGTATTTGAAAGGAGTAAAGCATAAATTTGTGATGCTAAACTTAGTTTCATAATTATTATTTTTTATTGGTTTGTATAAATGTATCTATCATTGTAACTGTTTTGTTGAGATTATTAACAAGTTTCATGTGCCAGTTAATCTGTTCCCAAAATTTTGGGACGCCACCAACTTCACGATAAAGTGTAGTTAATCTTAAAAGCTTATCCTGTAAGTCAGAATTAAGAGAATCAACAGATTTTATTTCATTCTCAATAGTTCTGGAAGTATCAATAGATTCTTTCTTCTTCTTTGGAACTATCACTTCTTCAATAACAGCATTAGTCATTGCCCTTTGTCCACCCTCAGATTCTTTATATTTTGCAACGACTGCTTTTTGCTTTCCTTTTGGAATATCAAACTCCTTAACAGAAGTAATAAAGTTTCTGGCAGCCCTTTCGGTAGGTAAACTATCTATTGCTTCCCGATCAATTTTATCATCCTGAATCATCTTCAGACGTTCAAGAGAATAGGAAACCCGGCTTTCATTCCAGTTAAGAAACTGTGAAATCATATCCTTACCTATAATAGTTAGGCGTCCATGGGAGCTTAACTTCTTCACTTCTTCCGGGTGCTGCTCAAGAAATTGCTTTGTGACCCTGACCGTCTCATCAATGACTCTCGGCAATGCTGTCCATGCTTCCATGTTCTCATTTGCCATAATCTTTATCATTGTTGCATCATCCAATTCCTTCACCGGAATATCAACAAAGTCTATGGACTTAAACACTTCTCTTATTGCTGCCAGTCTGTGATGACCATAAGCAATTTGATATTTGTTTCCATGTTTCCGGGAAAGTATATTATCCCAAAATCCTGTTTGCCGGATAGATTCAATAAGGCTTTTCACCTTTGCCTCATCCATAGGATAATTATTCATATCCCTGTATGGATTAGGTTCTAAATTCTTAATTTGTACTTTCATATATAAAAAAATTAAGCCCCACTAAAAAGAAAAAGCCAGAGGTAAGTACAACCGAACCTTCTGGACAATTCCCCGTTAATGGGGCAATTTTAAAATTAAATAATTTCTTCATGTTGTACTTTTAGAATACCAAAGATAAACCTATTTTTTGATTTTCATAATGTTTTCGATAATATTTTGATTGTCCTCAATCCAGAACGGAGTACTTTGGTATTTTGAATACCTGTCAAAATTTTCTTTTACATACTTTTGAAACTTATCTGAATAGGTTGTAATCTGTTTAGCCTTTAGCGGTTCATTACCTTTTAGGTATGCGTTAAAATCATCAGGAGGCATTAAAACAGCGACCGCATGACAAAGGCAAATCGGATGCCAGCCTACCCAAACAAATGTTTTTGGATAAGTACCTTCACATTCATCACAAATATCAAATATTTTATGCTGTGCTGAAAGTGATATTTTTTTACCAATAACCATCGGAAGTTTCAACCAACGAATATGGTCTGCCAGAAGATACGCCTGATTCGTGTTTGTACGTGCCACACGCATAGCATTTTTATAAGCCGAGTTATACACTCCCTGGCCTGGTTTATTCTCCAACATTGCCTTACTTGCAATAAGACGGCCATTATTATCACGTACACGACGAAACAAAGCATCTGGATTTTTAAGGTAAGTTCTAATCCTGCGTGAAATAGTACTGGCACTGTCCCCATTCGCTAATCCGATACCTAAATGAATTTTAAGTTCGCCCCTTAATTGTTTTGCTACCTGCCAAACTGAATCTGAAAGTGTTTTAGTTCCATGCTTGCCGGAAATAAACGCTTTGAGTGCCGGAATGTTAGGCAAAAAGTATTTTGCAGATTGTACTGCTTTAATTTTGCCAATAGTTGAAAGGTAATCTTTTACTATCTGATCATTTTTAGAGTTACTTAGTCCCCAGCTCTTTTCAATATCCAGTTCAGTTAAATCCAAAACGTCCTTATGAAACGACTCAATTATGATGTCAATCTTTTTATTGATAGCACCGTTATATCGGAAACTTTTTGAAAATTTTATAGAAGGATCATTTGAAAGTAAGGCAAATTGTTCAGCAACCCGGTTAAATATTTCCCGGAATTTTTTATCATACTGCAATTGCCGTTTTAAAAACTTATTGCGATATTCGAGTGAATGATCAGGCATAACCTTCTGATTTAAGTACCAAAGTTACACCATTTTTTAATTGTCCCATCTGATCGCACCATTTAATTGACCGTTCAAAATTATCATTTAAGGCCGGTAACATATCATCATAAATTCCAGGCTTTAAATAATTACAAACAGCAACTATCTCTTCCACGTCATTAACATCAATAATCCCGTCCATATTAAAGAAGTCGCTAATATTCCTGCACCCATAATAAATCGGTACTGTCCGGGTCTGAAAGCAATCAATAAGTTTTTCGGTAAAGAAATTAGCTATTGAAGTATTCTCAATCGCAATATGAAACATGGAATCAAATAGCGGATTTTTTGAGTCACCCAAAATTAACTGCCCTGTATAGTCTGCCTCATTCCACGGAACGAATGTATGAAAATGTTTTGCATTGCCGCTTAGATAGAATTTTTTCGGAATGGTTATCATATCCTTTTTTCTCCATAATTCATGCCTTAATTCGTGACCTTCTAAAGTCTGAATATTCTTACCCCCGACGACAGTTGAAACGCTAAACTCTTTTCTTGGTTCATAACCTTTGACCCACGTATTCGGAAAGTGAAATAACCTTGCTTTTGGATTCGTCTGCAGAACTTCTTCCTGGTATGTCAGTACGTAATTATAATAACCTTTATACTTTTGTACAAGTGGAACCATAGGCGACCGCCACGGCTCTTGTAAGATGATAATACGAAGCGAATCCGGCGGGATATCTTCTAAAGTAAATTGATCTATATAGACATTGACTTCTTTGTTGCAGTCAATATCTAAATTGATCGGATAGGCGTAATGAAATTTAACCTTCATGATATAAAGTTCCAGTCATTTAAAAAAACATCTGTTATCTCATTTGCAATAGTCCCGGAAAACCAAACAGCCGGAGCGCAAACAATTTTATTTGTATTTTCATTCAGGTATGCACCCCAACGGGAATAAGTCGAATTTGCTATTATATTGTGTGTGCATTTAGTCTGCAGGTAGAAATCAATGTAATCAGGGACACCTTCGCTAAATATTACCCTTTGATCTTTAAATGTCTCTTTACACCACGGAATGTCATCAGAGATAATATAAATATGGTCTATCTGAGTCTTTGAATCCATAAAAGATAAAGCCTTTTTATAGTAATTTTCACCACAAATATGACTCGCATTTATAAGATAGTCACCCCTTCTGACGTGAAGCGAAACACTATTTATAAAATCAAACTTTATACTTTCAAGCATCTCGTGATCTTTGAATAGTTCAATAATTTCCTTCCGGTATTTGTCGAAATATTTCTCACTTGAAAAGTACCCACCGATCATTAGATTCTTTTGGTAAGGAATAGGGTCATAATTATACCTTCGTTCCTGATAATATGCTTCTTGCTTCCAACCTGGCGGTAAATCTTTGAGCTTTCTGAAAACGTTATTCCGGTATGTTGATGGATGAACTCCCTGACTCAATGAACCCATATTAAGATTAAAGGCACACTCATCATTATTTTCGAGTGCAAGGGCGTAAGCGGCTGCTATTTGAAACATCCGTCCCCCTAAACCACCACATAACATTGCTGAAATCATCTGTTTAAAATTTCTATTATAAAGTCCATATCCTTTTCGCTTAAATCCTGATGATTAGGCAGATAAAATCCAAAGTTATGAATTAAATCAGCATTTGGATATTTATAATTTCCATGTTTTTTCATCCAGAATGGTTGTTTTCCGATTGACCCCGCTATCAGTGGCCTGGTTACAACTCCATTTTCCTGCAGTTCCCTGACTATCCGGTCTTTTTTAATACTCACAACAGGATAGGCAAAATTTGAAACATAACCCCTTTCTTTAAGAATCAGAATATTATCTTTGATATGTTTCAGGTAGTACCGAAAATTATAGTTTCTTTTTTTGGAAAACCGAGCGAGTTTATCCAATTGTCTGAGTCCGATAAATGCCTGCAGATCAGTTGACCTTAAATTAAGTCCCGGATAATAGAAAGTATAAAGAGAATTGAAATCTTCAACGTTCCACTTCTTTTTATGCCGCTGCGTTGTCTGGGCATCCCAATCACGATCCCATCCGTGGTTACGCATCGAAACAAGAAAGTTATATAATTCGGTGTCGCTTGTATTTATAAAACCTCCCTCAATTGTACTCAAATGATGCCCATAATACATGGAAAATACAGACGAATCGCCATACCGTCCCAGCATCTCAGCGCCAATACGTGAACCCATGCTCTCGCAGTTATCTTCAATTAATATAACATTAAATTCCTTGCATAGATTAACGATACTATCCATATCCGGGATTAATCCAAGGGGCGCAACGGAAATAAATATATCAGGCTTAAACTCGGCAAATATTTCTCTTAACTCTTTCAGGTCACATGACAGGTCCCTGAGATTGCAATCACAAAGCCGAACATCATAACCTAATAACATCGGAGAACTGACATCCGTGACCCAGCTCAATGCCGGAACCACTATCTTAGGATTATAACCAAGTATTTCCTTATATGCTGCCAAAAGCAAGAGAATACCTGACGATCCCGAATTGACAAAAACAGAATATTCAGTTCCGACCTTCTTTGCCCACTTAGATTCAAGTTCTTTTGTAAGGGGCCCTTTTGTTAGCTGTGGAATAGGGTCTTTTTGCAGCCATTCGATCAGTGCGTTGATATCTTCCCGGTCTATTGTATCACTTACAAGGTTTATCATCTCTTTAAATTTAAATAAGTTGGTTTCCCGGAATAGATAATTTCTGACAAGTTAAAACCTTCTTCCGGCACTAAAAAATTAATATTTTTGAACTGCTTTAATATCTCATGATCTGAAGCATCATGACTAAATCCCTCATGAGAGTAATCCTGACCCCTACCGGCTCCTGCAAGTATTACCGGGATGCTCTCATGGTCGAGGTATAGCCGAATCGCTTCCATTGGTCTGAAAATAAGAAATGGCGTGATTGTGTAAACTACCGGGATACGACCCGACAAAGCTAATCCGACTGCCATAGTTATTGCTGCCTGCTCCGCTGCACCAACATTATAAAACTGATCCGGCATCTCTGATCTTATACGGTCAGCATAAAAATAACCAAGGTCAATAGAAATAAGAATAATATTTTTATCCTTAACCATTAAATCATAAAGAGAATCAAAAAAGTACTTTCGCTGATTCATTTTTTCTTATTTTATGATCATATCTACTATGACATGGTACACACATTCTTTTAAAATCAGACTTATCTCTTATATATTTCCCTGAAAGATTTGCCCAATGATATTTTCTATTTGAGTCACTAAGTCCGCAAACTTCACATCCTATTGGTTGTCCCAAATGTTTTGTTACCCAGTCATGGATACCATAATAACCTACCTTTTCGCCTTTCCATTTAGGATGTTTCGTTTCATCCATTCCAATTCTCGACCTTCCATCATAAGCACCAAAACAATTGCGTGAACAAAATATTTTTTCACCCCAACGTTTTATCCCATAAGAAGAAGCGACACCTTTTTTATTATAACTGGCAATATTATAATATTTTTTACCACACTCTAAACAATATTTATATTTTTCCGTTACTCTTTGATCTATCTGTTTCCTTTTACCACGGATAGCTTCAAAATAGCAATCTCTTGAACAAAATTTAGTTTTCCAGTTTTGATTTTTAGGAGAAAAATCAACTCCGCATTGTTTACATTTTAGTATTCTCATTGTTCTCATAAAAATTGCCCATACCAATTACAGAGGCGATCCAGTCGTGTAATATTACACAATTTGGCAATGTAACTGATATGGGACTTTTTGTTTTTCATAACTGAATCGCATTACAAATATATAAAATAATCAAATCAACTGCAAATTTTCTTCTCATGATATGTAAAAATATACTGCCCCGTAATCCGGGAGGCTGTTAAATGTTATTTCCGGATGCCTTAACTTAAATTCTGCCAAAGCCGTAACAACACCCTCAATATTTACCGTATCATCCATTACAACAAATAACCTCTTCTTCTTTGCGAATAATTCTGCAAGTTGTAAATCTAAAGTGACATATTCAAAAGAATGGTTGCCATCAATAAATAAAACGTCTGGCTCAATAAGTTCATACAATTTCCCTTTCAAAAACGCTTCATCAGTCATATCAAAATGAAACACATTATCACAATCTTTTGTATTATTATAAAATACCTCTCTTATTGCAGTAAATAAATCACCTTTTCCAACTCCATTCCCTGATGTATGTCCATCCTCAATAAATGGATCAATAGAATAGAATGTCTTGTCAGGGAATTTATTGCTTAACATTGCGATTCCCTCCCCATCATATGAACCTATTTCTAAATATACCTGATTACTGTATAAGTTATCAGTTATTATTCCTTCGTATAATTGCCTCGCTAACATCAGATAGTTATATAATGTGCTGATAATCCTTTTAATCCATAATCTTCCACTTTTGTATATCTTATTTCAATCTTTGGGAATATATGTATAACATTCCATTGCATCCAATCTTCTATAGAATCATAAGCTGAAAACCCGTTCCAATTAATGTAAACCTTTAAGTTTGTGACATTATATTTTCTAATCACATTTGCAGACTCGTAGATAATGCCTTCAAAAGCCTCCCCGTCAGAAATAAGACAATAGACGTTTTTTGTCCTGTCTGCCAGTGCCATCCCTACTGATATACCAAGTCCCATTCCGAGTGACCCGGTTGAACAATATATTTTATCTTCTAAATCCCGATGCGGATGTGTGCCATGTTTTAAGTAAAGTTTTTCAGCATCAAAACCATAGTATTTTTCAAGGATGCAATAAAGAGATAGTCCAGCATGTCCGCAGGAAAGGACAAATGGCTCATCTTCTTTTTTAATCCGGTAAATCTCATCAATTATCCCTAAAGATGTATAACAAGATCCAAGGTGAGATAATTTGTATTTTTTAGCTATTTCTGTTATTCTGCCAAGCATTTTCTCCATTTATGCGATGCTTCCTTTCTTATTAATTTCATGTCTTGTGAGTTTTTAATAGCGTGACATTGATTCATAAGTTCTTTTTAATCCTTCATACATTCCAATATCTTTTACTCCCTCTTTACATACCCAATCTTCATTGTCATAGATCCTTAAAGTCCCTGATGTGTATTTCAGTTTCTTCCCGGAAATCTGTTCTAACATTCTTACAACTTCGAGGTTTGATATTTTGATCCCAGCACCTATTCGAGTCGCCCCGGCAAATAATGCTTCAACTGCACAGTCAATATAAACCCAGTCATGGCAGGCTCTTTCATCAAGTATCATCTCTGCACCTGTATTCAGACAATCTATGATGGTAGGAATAAACCGGTGTTTCTGTTCACCGGGGCCATAAATAGAATAAGGCCGGACGTTAATCACATTCTTATACATCCCTGCCAGTTGTTCACCGCAAAGCTTCGTTATGGAATAATATGTAGGCTTATCAAAGAAAGTTACTGATGAAGTCGATAGATTATAAAATGTCTTATAATTAAATTCTTTAGCGGCCTCCAAAAGATTGTATGTTCCGATAATGTTAGCATTTACCACTCCTATAAAATCTCTCTGATAATACTGGTTGCCATAGGCTGCGAGGTGGATAATCACATCAGGATTATTTAAATAAAATAACTGCTTGAGTTGCTCAATTGACTGGTGCCGTGGGATGGAAAATACTGATTTACCCTCCAGGTACTTTGTTATCGCAGTTCCTAAAAAACCTGACTGCCCGGAAATATAATAATTCATAACAGTCCCCCGTCCGGATGATAGTGATCGTAAATAAGAATTCCTATTACAAATATAGCCCATGCAAGTGTAGGAATCCATGCATATTTCGTATTGCCACTATAATCCTCTGCCATACCATAAAACATTAATCCCCCCAGTATTATAAGTAACGCAATAACAAAAACTGCAACTATATTTTCCCATATAGTCCCCCACTTTACTTCCTTTAATCTTATTGTTTTCATAATTTTGATATTAAAATTTCTTTACAACTTTTTCAATGTATTCAAATATTTCACCTCCATAATGCGGCGCAGCTCCAATAAAAAATACTTTATCGAGTACTTTGTTTGCCTCTGGATAGTTTCTGTAATCATCATGAAAAGCGTAACCGGGATGCATCAGAATATTACCTGTAAAATAATTCCTTGTCTGGATGAGGTGTTTTTCAAGGTGTGCGACTAACTTATTTTTTAATCCGTCCTCGCAAATAAAAGGAGTCCCAAACCAACAAACATCAGCCCTGCCTAATGTCTGAACCCCATGCACTCCTGGAATCTTACTTACAATTTTCTCTATTATTGTTTTTGAATGTTTTCGCCGGGCCTCAATCTCTGTAAATTTGTCGAGCTGGACCAATCCTATTGCACCCTGTAAATCAAGTGGTTTAAGATTATATCCCATGTTTGAAAATACGTATTTATGATCGACAATCCCGTCATAAGCTTCGAGCCATTTATCAAACCGGTGGCCGCATGATCCTTTCAGTAACATATTATCTGAACCGATACAATTACAATCCCGTCCCCAATGAGCTATACTTGTCATAATTTCCATCAGGCCTTTATCATTAGTACTGATCATACCTCCTTCCCCGGTACATAGTGTATGCGCGGCATAAAATGAACAGGATGAAGCGATACTATATTCATTCAGGTATTTCCCGTTCCACTTTGTCCCCAGAGAATCGCAGTTATCCAGGATCGGTTTCAATCCATACACATCACATAAATACAAGAGTCGGTCAATGTCCGGCGGATTACCAAGTACAGGACTTAAGAATATCGCTTTGGTACGATATCCTATCTTTGATTCAATTTGATCTAAGTCAAAATTCAGGGTGTTCCATTCAATATCTACAAATACCGGGTTGAGCCTATTTTGATAAAGCACAGATATTGTTGTCGGAAATCCAACTGATGAAACAATAACCTCATCTCCGTCCTGCCAGTTATAATATTTTTTTAGAGCGGCAATCATAACCAAATTAGCCGATGATCCAGAATTGACCATTAAAGAATAACCAGAATTAAATTTCCTACTGAATGCCTTTTCAAAAACATTAACCTGGCCGCCTGATGAAATCCACGTACCGTTAAGGAATGTATTTATTGCCGCTTCACTTTCTTTATTGTCCCAGTATGGACCGGAATAAGGAATGACAGTTTTACCTGGTTTGAAGTTCACAGAATTATAAAGATATGGTGCAACATGATTGCCAACTAAAGATTCTATTTTATCAGGTAATATCATAGATCAAGTGTTAAAATATGTTTTGCTCTATATTCCTTATTTTGTCTTAATATTTCAAAAACTCTTTGGTTTATCTCCCATTTTGACGGGTCCCATGCCGTTGAATGATGCTGATGAAGCACAATAGGGTTATCGGTTATTTCAACCTTCAATCCTAACATTGCTATCTGATGAAGGAAGTAATTATCTTCATAAGCGCAACCATCTTTAAACCGTTCATCAAAACCATTTAACTTAATCAGGTTCTTTGTTGTAATTGCTGAACAGAAGTTATAACCTACCGGTCTTATCTCAGGATGATTATACCACGATCTTTGCCCATCCGTAGTGCATGGCCTATTCAGCATCTCGAATGACCCAGGCGTTTCGTCCTTGCCTAAAGAATAACAACCAAAGGAAATATATGTTTTGTCCGTTACCTGTTTGGCACGGCTTAATATGTCCCCGTGATGATAGCACTCTGACTGTTGCATGATAATAATATCCGGGTTTTCCTGAATTGCATAGAATAAACCCATGTTAATAATGCCTGTATAGATATGCACCCACGGTTCGGTAGTGAATTTAATTACCCGGACTTTGTAAGGCAAATCAGGGAATATAATATCTTCTTTGCTGTTATCATCAACTATAATCACACTGAAATCTTTAGGATCGTATTGAAGTAACGACTTCAAAGTCCATTTTAAGGATTCCGGGCGGTTGATGTATGTCATTAAAATAACTACTTTCATGATTCCATTTCTAATTCGTTTCCGGTTAAAGCAAAGTAAAGGTTCTGAAGCTGATGGACATATTTAAATTCAGTCCAGCAACAATCATCAAAATTAAACTTAGGGTAAAAGAGTTTGCAATCCGTTTCTATTACAAATCTGTCATCCCCCTCCCACCCTATGCCCTCTTTATGTTCAAATACCTGACCATTAAGTCCAATGCTTTTAAATCCGAATTTTTCTAACCACAACTCGGTTAATGGGACAGGAATTGCCCAACCTGGATGTTCAGAAAGCGCATAAAATTCACTGGCTTTTATAGGCCTTATCTCATTAGGGAACTTTCCCCCTCCTGCAATTAGAAGCTCTACTATATTCCCGATTCTTAATTCCTGTATTTTCATCTGAATATTCCTCCCATACTATGTGATTCCCGACAAGTTTTGAAGTAATACTGCTCATCCGCTGGCATATCTTCAAATTTAAAGTAATACCACGGCATATGGCGACAGGTATATGGCCTGTTAGTCCTTATCCCTTTAGTTGAATGAAAAGGTACTTTGTATAATGCAAACGTGGTATCGACAGGTGCGTCATAATACCTGCCATCAAGTGGATTCTGCCAGAATTGTATTTCCCAGTCAAGAGGACAAAAAGGTGTTTTTGGAAGGTCTTTTATTTCAAGTGAAAACCCGCATTTATCAAATTGAGGGTAACGATTTAATCCTTCCTCCAAAACACTCAGAAAGTCATCCGGAATGCCTGTTAAGTCCAAGTCAGGATCGGTGACAATGTAATTACCTGTTATTCCGAGCTTCTCCAAAAGGTTCTGTTCCCAGACTACCTTGTAACCGTAATTCTGAGGCATGCGGATAATCTGATAAGGAGTTGTTTTGTAGTATTCTAATAATGGCGGGTAATCAGAATTGTTATCGACAAAAATAGGATCAACATTTATCTCCCAAAGCCAATCCGCAATTTTTACGGGCAGTTGCAAGCGATTGTACACAATGATAAATGCCTTACACTTCATGACAAACAAAATATTCCGGTGTTTCAATCTTCTTACCTTCAAACTTCCGTAGTTGCTGGATGAACTGATAATCGTGACCATATCCGGCCTTTTCCCATTTCAACTTAAGGCGTGAAGCATGGCAGATATTCGAGGTTCCGCAATGACCGTACAAAGAAACGTCAATTTGCCGCTCAATGAACTCAGTGCCTGACCATCTGAAGTCGTTAAAATACAGCCAGTTCTCAGTATTATCCATCTGATCATTGATTTTCCGTAAATGATCCGGGCCATACTTATCGTCATTGTCAATATAGATAATATACTTACCTTTTGCGGCCTCAATACCGGCGTTCCGGGGTGTATTCGACCATAGCTCTTTACGTTCGACTCTTAAAAGATTAATCCGCTTATCGGTGAAATTGTGCTTAACTACAAATTCAGTTAAAGGGCATCCATCAGCCACTATGATTAACTCAAAGTTTTCGTATGACTGCTTTAAAACTGATTCCACAGCCCGGATGAGTTTTTTATCTTTGCCGGTCGCTGATCCCGGGTAGTCGGAAAGCAGGGATGCCATAATCACGCTAAACTTCATACTATTTCCAATTAGTTGACCTAAATAAAAATCCACATAAAAGATTAATTCCTAAACTCTGCCAAAAAGTTAGTTTCATTAATCCAAATATTGTTGGCATAAGCCAATTCCAAAGCCACATTACTGGAAATGCCAAAAGAAGTCCAATTCCAATTATTAAAGCAATTACGCCCAAAATTTTAATTACTTCTTCCATCTTGTCAGTTATTAAAAGCCCCGCAAACAAAAGGGCTATCAACTACACCCGAGGGGATAATTGCTTTTGTTTTTGGGGCTGTTACTGTTTTTGATTGCATAGTGTAGTTAATAGCCGTAACAAATTTACACATTTTTTTGAATAAACAACTAAAGCAAAGAATTTATTATATCAACTCTCAAATCATTCACCTTCGATAAAAGCAAGCAATCGCAAACATACTCCCACGCCTCTTTTGTCAATTTAGTTTTATCTGCTTCGCCTGAAAGAACTGACCTGATCGCTTCGTAATAAGAAGGGCCGTCAGTATAAGGCAATGATCCGGGAGCGTTCCACCATGCAGGAGCAACACACACGGCCCCGAAGTAAGTCGCCTCAATATATGCGATATTGCTTTTTGCCCTGTTAAATAGATTGTCATGAAGTGGAACATGAAGACAGGACGGGGCCATATCAAAGAGAGTTTTCATGTACATGGCAATATCCAATGACGGGACGTGTCCTTTGTTATCTGTTTCAGTCAGGAACCAGGGCGAAAACCCGCAAAACATGAATCTCCATTCCGGGAACTCTTTAGTAGCTTCATTAATCTGCTTGCTGAATGACATCAGGTCAAAGATATGCGCCTCAGGACCACGCCAGACAATATGATTTGTCCGCTTTGGTAATTCGGGACGTTTGAATAGCAAGTCATTTAAAGCGTTCGGGACAATATGAATATTCTTGTTAAAATCGCTGTATGCCTGCCTGAGGTATTCCGTTGGCACACTTACAACATCTGCCAGCTGCAGCATTGCTTTTATATTACCCTGAGTCTCAGGGTTGTTATAAAGTGCATAAGTCGGATTCTCAGGATTAAGAGCAAAAAGGTTATCATCATAGTCCAACCAGATTTTTACACCGCACTGTTTAGCATAACCGCAAACATTAAGCGACTCCTTTGAAAATGCCCTCTGATGGTAAATGAGATCGAACTGAGTCAAGAATGACCAGTTCATCGGGGCCTGGTTCATCTGTACCAGTGTAATGTTGTGTTTTGTTTTCCTGCGAAGGTCTTTTAAGACTCCTGCTGAGCGATAAAAACTGCAAGTATCTCCATTTTCAATAGTTAAAAAAAGTACTTCTGCCATAGGTTTTTAGCTTGTCTCCGATAGGCTGGAGGTTTTTGACTAAGTTTAATAATATCAATTAATTACAAATTATCATTTTCTGACCCGGAAAGCTCCGCCGTGGCATCTGCTTTCATACGCTCCATCTCTACTTTTGAATCTTTAACCAAAGGATTCTTTTCTATTGCTGTTTCTTTTGACATTATCCCTCCTGTGACAGCTACCGATAAATTATCAATAATTTCCGTTGTGTTCATTGGAAGGTAAGGTGTAACCTCAGGCTTCAATTGAACTGTCCTGCATTCACTTGCCAGCGAAGTGTCGATTAGAGCTCCTATGGCCGCCTTGATGATATTTAACCGCCTTTGAAGTCCTATCCCGAACGTTTCCTCTTCCATGCGAACTGCCATATGCGGATCTGAGAAAATCATTTCTGCTGCAAATCCTGACATCTGGCCTATTGTCATCATTTGGTCAAATGATATGTTCGGAGTCTGCGACATTGCATGAATGAACTTTTCAAGATTCGTCTGCTCCAGGCTTATCGACTGCGGCTCTGAGGCTAAATTAGCGTAACCGGCCGTTGCCCCGTTCTCGAGTTGCATAACTGACCCCTGAGCGTTGTCAATTATCTCGCCCTGGATTTCACCGGCCACGGTGAAGATAGGCGCCCCGAACTTATCGTTCATCCCGCCGTGATTCGAAGTCAATGTTTCGTGACGGTCAATCATTGACTGCACGTTATGCCATACCGGTTTTTTCTGATTGTAGTATTCAACTAGAATCTTCTTTGCGGGATTCGGGACCGGATTAGCGGGGATATAGTCGCCTGTCTCCACTGATTTGCCAATTGCATCAGGATCAAGTGTCCACTGGCCATCTTTTTTGATGTACTTGTAAGTAAATTCAGCAGTGTAAATATCCGAATGCTCAATATCTTTGCCGTTCTCGGATAACTTATAATCCCTGCGAAATGATATCATCGTTCCGTTACTGTCAAACAGTGGGTAAAGAGTGTCACCAAGTTCCGGGGAGACAATCTTGCTGTTTAGTGTAAACTTGTATTTTGGATCATTCGTTTCAACATAATACCAAATAACAGCGACTTCCAGCTCAGACAACTTCCGGCGCAGGATCTCTTTATTCTTGTAATCCATTTTATTGTCGTTCTGGATCCTCTCTACCAACTTAACAAGCTGTTTTTCTTTTTCGCTTTCAGTATCCCATATTACATTTGTTTTAACAGGATGCGAAAGTGTGAACCCGACCCGGCGTTCTGTGATTATGTTCTGCCAGGGAATGCCGACTCTCACAACATCTATCCACTTATCGGTCCAGTTAACATTACCTGCAGAGTCTTTTGTGCCTGAATCAATTTTGATCTTACGCATTGGCCGGATAGCCTTATCAAAGACATCATGAGTATCGACATTGTACTGTTTAATAGCATCTGCCTGAACCCCGGTATCAACCTGGCGGGTGAATAGCTTATCAATCGCTTTAAAGTCCTGTGATTTAATTACGTCAAGTGCTGCCATATCTTTTTGTGTAAAGTTATTTAAATTTTTCCTAACAGGCTTGAAAGGTTTGTTTTTTTACGATTATGTCCGATAACCTCTTCTAGAATCACATAACGCCCTGCGTCAATACTGTTATGTACTAATATGCCATTTGCGAAATATTCATGCACTCCTTCGACGTGGATATCGAATACCTGCATCTTTTCGCCTTTTACGCAATGCTTTTGCTTTACAGTTTGGATGACAGTATTTTGATATTCCTGAATGTCTTGTTTGATATTCTCTTCCGCAAAATTGACAGATAAGCGTTTTTTGTCCTTTATCCTTCCATCCTTCTTTACTATGTTCTGAGTGCCATTCTCTTCCTTCTTTTGAACCATGCCATTCTTTTGCTTTTTCAATACCCGCATTATGAAATTTATCAAACCATTCTTTGTCTCGCGAAAACCGCGACTTCCCATGTTCTGACAAATGCTGATGCTTTTCTTTAATTTCAATATTTTCGGGTTGATTATCCCATGTATTTTCGTTTTTATGATGAACAGTAAACCCCTTAGGAACTTTGCCATTATAAAATTCCCAGACTGCGACATGCATCCGTTTTGTTCCTCTTGAAAAGTATCGTTCTCTTGGATAAAGTCTGTATGTTTTCCCATTAAATGTTTGCTCAGGAATACCTGCATCCCCGATTCTAATTGTGAAATCTGTTCCCATCCTTGCGTTGTTTTAATTAAATGATCTTCTGTACAATGCAAAGATAATGAAAACATATCGAATTGTATCGAATAGTTATTAACTTGTTTTAATCCATTATGATATAATTTTATAACCCGACTAAATCCTTCCGAAGTTAAAACATCATCAGATGTTTTTATATCACAAATATTTTTTATTCCTTCTTTCGTAATTATTTTAGTATCTGAAACAAAACAGTGATTAAACTCATCAACTGGCTGGTTAAGATATCTACCTTCCTTATCCTGATCATAAACGTAATTATCTATTTCCTTCTTAATATTAGTCGACCTCTTGGTGATTTTGAGATTATACTCTTTCATCTTTGCCAGCCCGGCATTGATTGATCCCTGAAACTTTTCAACCGCATGGATATTTAACCCTGCATTATGTATCTCATCTATTAGTCTGGGGTCTGCACTTTCAGAAATAATCTTTTTATTTTGACATTCTGATTTTAAGACTTTAATAATATCATTTGTCAACATTTTAGTTCGGTAACAAATTTCATCCATATATAAATCCTCACCATCTATTGCCACGTTCAAAATTGCAGTAGGATCATTTGTGTAACCGAAGTCCATACCTACCCATCGCTTGCGGATATGTTCCGGTATTCCTTCCACAATCTCATAATCATCAAAAATCCGCCCTTCGATAACAGCCCGGAGTCCTAATCCGTAAACAGTCCAAAGAGATTTATTCTTACCTTGTAACTTCTCAATATCATCAATAATTTTCTGCTCCAGAAATGGATTATCATTATAGGTTGAAATAAAATGATAACAGTCCGGGTCTTTATTTACTGATTCAATCCAATGATCTTCTGAAAATGAAGGGTTGTAATCCAAAACAGCAAAGAGTGTGGTTCTCATTATAAGCTGCTGCCATTCCAGGTAACTTAATTCATTCGCTTCATTGGCAAATAAGATTCCACGTTTACGACCTCTGATCTTCTGTTCATCATCAGTTGAAAAGAACTCGACCCAAGAGCCATTATTAAATTTATAAATCAGTTCTGTTTTATTGAACTGTTTATCATTCCAAATATCCATCTTAAAAAGAATCTCTTTGAAGTCAATCAGGACTGATCCTTTAAGCGCCGGTAATGTTTTACGGACAATAGATAGCCGGGTGTTATTGTGTTCAAGAATATATGTAATCAGAAATATTAAGATATTAACCGTTTTCCCTGATCGGGATGAACCTTGAAGAGAAAGAATCGTTTTACTTTCAGCAAGTCCCTTAATAAGTCCTTTATAAACCTTACTTGCTACTTGTATCTTCATGTTCTACTTTATCTGAACTGTCAATAAGTTCAATCAGAATTGAAGTATTTAAGTTCTGATCATTTGTTGTAATGTCATTTTTATCCTTCTGCTCAAGATATTGTTTACCGAGCCATACAAGCATTGTCTTATCGCCCTCCATTGCGACCTGATACTGCTTGCCTCTAAGCAACTCCTTGCCCTCTCCTTTCTTTTGTGCGGAATAGGCTTCAAAATTGACTTTATATTTTTCCTCACAAGCCCTGTAAAGTGTAATTGGCGCAATACCTAAAAGACCAGCAATACCAGTCCCGTTACATTGAGCTTGCAGATATTTATCAACCTTATTCCAGTCTATTATTGCACGGGGACGAGACATCTCTTATTATTTTTATTAAATAGGTTTTCTTTTAAAGTTATTTCTTTATGACAGTCTTTACATAAAGTAACACCGTTATTAATATCCCAAATAGGACTATAAATCAATGCTGCATCAAATATTTTTAAACTTGGAAATGTTTCTTTTGCCTCATCAATTAATATTGATAATGCCTTTTTATGATGTACCTCAAATTCATGCGGTTTAGAAAGTCTACATTCACAGCATATAAAATTATCCCTTTTAAAAACAGATAACCTCCAATCGTTATATTTCTGTGATGATCTTATTGCTTGTGATATTGGCGTTATTCCACCCTTACTCCAATGATGTTTCCCTTCCTGTACCAATCTTAATTGTGCTTTTGACATTCTTAATTTTTGTTCTTCACTCCTGTGTTTTCCTGTTAATACTTTACTTCGTTTTGATCTTGATTCCTTTGTCTGTTTGGTTCCGGTTAATTGTTTGACATAACAATCATGACAACAATATTTAGGCAATCTGCTCTTACATCCATGATTGGAATAAAACTTTTTTCCACAATTCAAACAATTATATTTTATTCGTGCCATAAAATATTCTCTTTGACATTCTTTGCAATATGATACGGGGATTTGCAGGATTAATATGAATTTGAGATAACTTCATTTATTCATTTTAAAAAAGCGGAGTCGGAAATTTTCTGTCATCGACCCCGCTCTCTACCTAATTCAAGTCCACCTATGAAAAACCAAAGTTAAACTATTCAAAATTAACAAACAAAATTAATTTCATTTTACTTTGAACTCCTCAACCTCGAAATTAAACTCTGACTTTCGGACAATAAACTCAAAGCCTTCATTATCCTGAAATAGTACACATTTAGCATCTATATCTTTTATCCGTCCATAACCATTAAAGCCGGTTATTGTCTGGCCTTTTTTCTTAATCTTAAAACTCGCTTTGCCGAAGTTGTTTACATGGTAGTTCATTTGTCTTTTATTTCAGTTAACCAGTATCCATAAACATCTTCTAGTGGGTTTTCACCATCTTGTAAATCAAACCACCTAATTTTACCATCTCCGTCTTTGCCAGTCATGGGAAACATTTCAAGTCCGTCAAATGCGATCCACTCGATAAACTCTCCCGAATATCCCTTCTGTCTGTCCCTTGCCCACTTACAGCCTTGAATCCATCTCATTCTTTGCACATTTAAGGTAGATGAACTGCTTAGTGGTATTTCAATTTCTGCCTCTTTCTCAATGTACTCATCTGTCAGCTCTGATCTCTGGCTGGCATAGACTTCCGGCGCTTCCTTTTCTAAGGCGGATAGTTCATTCTCAATATAACTTATTTCAGCCAGTTTTATCATCAAATTTTCAGCAAATGAATGAGATAAATCAGCTGTCTCTGGTGATTGACATTCCGTTTCAAGCCATTCAATTAGCTCCTCATGCTTTTTATTCTTTTCAATAATCAGTTTATCTCTTTCCATTGCTATGTTGGTTTAGTACGTTTGTATGCGGTCAATTTCAGCAGCAATTAATGCTCCTGCAACTTTAAGAGATTCTATTTCATTACTGAATTTGCTTCTGAATTTTAAATGCCATTTTTCATCCCAAGATTTAGGAAGATAGTTAATTTCTCCGGTTAATAAATAGACGGCTGCGTCTATTAATTCTCCATTAATCATTTCTTCGTCATGATCTTTATCGAAACCATGTTTTTCAATTTGCTCCTGTCGCTCAATTGCGATTAATTCAATTCCTGTTTTCATAGTTGTTGGCTTTATTCTCCTTTTGGTTTCTTAACTTCTCTTTCTTTCATCAATTTATTGATGACAAATATCACATCAGTAAGGCATGTGTTATTCCATACCGTATTGAACTCAAATCTCTCAGGCATAAAACAATATTGTCTCCATGCTCCGTACCATTCGATTGTGCCAATCTCGTCCAGTGAAGATTTATTGATGATTGATATGATCTTAGTTTTTCTTCCCAGTTTAAGTGTATCTTTAAAAAGCAGATACTTTGTTTCGTGTATTATTTCCATGGTTGTAGGTTTAGTTGTTAATTTAAGTGACAATCTTTTTTAACGCATTCGAATAAATCGACTCGCCTTGTAAATGTTACTGATCTTTCAGAAAATATAATTGTGTCGGGCGTGGGCATTTCTTTAAATGGCTTATAAAGAAAATCTTCATTATATTGAATCTTAACCCTTACACAAAGACTCAATAATTCAGCATAGCAGATTGACATTACTTTACAATCATACTTTTTTTCAATCTCTTCAGATATATTTTTCAATATTAAATCATCCATATCTCTGTTTATTGGTTACTCAACAATACATCTTACTTTAACAACTCTGAAATGACTTTTTACACTATCCCATGTTGATCCATTATTCCCGGTATCCACACAGGCTGCTATTGCTTCTTTTCTTGTCCTGTAAACTTTTTGATGACAAATGCCCCAATTAAATGTTGCCCATCCTGTAAATTCATATCCTCTTGGGATTACCGGCTGTTGATTTGTTTTTTTCATGTTAGTTAGTATTATTGGTTACTCTCATGTTGGCAACACAATTATTCCAAACTTCCTTTTAACCATCGCCTTATTGCCCTTTCAATAACCCTCTCCCTTCTTAACTCTGGCTGAGGAATAGGCTGTAAGTACCAGTCAGCTATTGATAATAGTGTTTTTTTATCATAATCACTTAAAGGATCAAAAGTATAATTTGTAGGATATGCTCTTAATTTTTCTTTTATAACATAATTGTCCTTTACTTCTGGTAAATCCGATTCACTGCGGATAAATACCTGTTTGTAATATAATTCTTCGTCTTTCATAGTCCTATTTGGATTTAAATAAATCAATAGTTTCATTAATCTGCTTTTCAGCTTTTTCAATCTTAGCAACTTCGATAGGTAATTCAGTATGTAATTTATGAAAAAGACTTCTCATTGCTGTTTCATGATCTTTCAAATATGCCTTACCAAGTTTAGGATGAAATACTTCTAAGAAAGCGTCAGCACCATATCCGACAATTCCCTGTAAAGCCTTAGCTTCTTCTTTTGTTATGAATAACCTAATATTCATATTGACTTCCATAATAATATTACCGTTTACTGTTTTCATAGTCTATTTGTTAGTGATTAACAATTCAGTACGCTTTTTATTTAAGGCATCTATATATCCCTGTCTTGTCAAATGATGAGCCCAACGATCAAAGGTAATAGCATAAATCGAATCAAGATCATCATTTGACATCTCTGAAAATGGTTGATCTCCGGTTAGTCTCATACAACAATCAATGTATGATAAAGTAGAATTATTTCTTCTTTTTTCTATTTTCATCTTCTTTCTATTTGTTAGTGATTAAACTTTAACATCAAATCTGTATCTTTCATTAATCCATTTTTTTACTGCTTCATCAACTGGCAATTGATTTACATAAGGCATGTCAGAGTGTTGGTTCATCCATTCCTCCCATTCCTCTGATTCCATATCCGGTTCGGTTGAACACTCAATATCAAACGAATCAGCAGTCCATGTGCCATCTTCTTGTTGCTCATGACCATTGCACCGATAAGTAAGATCACCTTTACAATAAGGACAAATCCCTTTAAACTTAAATTCTTTATCTTCGGCAACGAGTTTCATTCTTTTCTATTTTATTTTATTGTCTCTGAGTGCCTTTGCGCCTGCTCTAAATCCTTGCGCCTCATGTAAACAAAGTGTTTTGTGAGTATAGCTTGTAGGGGATTCGTCCTTTAAAGCCATGTGAGATTCAAATAATTCTTTTGCGGCTTTTTCAATTTGTTCATCCGTCACAGCCTTACTTCTCTTAACTAAGTCAAGATACCATTTTGCAATAGTTTCTTTATCATGTGTCATTAATGATTCTAAGTCTTCATCAGTAGGCTTGTCTGTGGCAGGGGGACTGAAAAATATGTTGAAATACCATTCAATTCTTTCAAAGTAATCTTTGCCACAAAAGCCCAATACGACTTCATTTTTGAAAAATTCAATTACTTTATTTTTATCTTCTTCTTTCATGGCTGTTTATTTGATTGTTAATTCATTTCCGGTTAAAGCAAATATAAAGTTCTGATATTCATGCACAAATTCAATTTTTGTGAGATATTCTTTATGGTTACTCGTTATTACATACCAGTATTTATAATTTTCTTTCCAGATGAATAAGAAGCGATCATAAATAGTTATTTCATTTGGGAACCTTCCACTTTTCTCTATTTCTTCATCTGAATGAAGCTTTAACAACAATTCTTCTGTAAGGGGAATTGGTCTGTATTCTGAATTATCTTCATATTGAACAAAACAACGAATATCATCATAATCAATAGGATTTATTTCATCCCATTCCTTACGTTCATCCATCGGATCTTCAATGCGATAATAAACTAAATTACCGAGGCGGAAATCATTTGCTTTCATTTGTCCTGTTTTTCAATATTAATTCTCGCCCTTAATTCTCTTTCAAATATCGCATCATTCCTGAGCTTCCATTCTTTGCCACGCCCCAGAAGCCACAGAAAGGTACATATCACTGCTGATAATATCAGGCTAAAAATCAAAAGTACTACAATTAAAGTATCCATATCGGTTAGTTTAAGTAAAAGTCATTTTCCTGGTACACCTCCTCATCAATTTTCCGAGTATCTTTAATAAGCGATTCAAGCCTTTTGCGGATATTATTAACTTCTTCCCGGTAAATCGGATTAGTGTCAATCTGATTACTTACCGACCTTAAAGAATGACTAATTGTCGCATGATCTAAGTAACCTTTTTTACCGGGAAACTCCTGACCTATTGCCGAAAGTGACATCTTAAGGATATTTCTAATAAAGTAAATAACAATATGCTTATACTTTATGTTTTTGTAAAATTTCCGCATAGAGTAAATTTCATCTACCTTTATACTGTAGTAAGAAGCTACCTCTGCTGTAATTGTATGTACTGTTATATTCATAGCTATTTATTTTTACGCCTGTCGGTTAAAAGAAAATGATGTAACTGAGGACTCTGTTTATTACCAATCATTTCTGCAAGTTCTTTCAATGATATTGTATCCCAATCATCACTGTTAATACATCCTGATAATAACCATTCTATTTTAAGATTAAGAGCCGTACCCATTGGATATTTACGTAAATCAATAGGATTTCCAGTATTTTTAAGTCTTTCTTCTATTTCTTTATGATCTCGTTCTTTCATATATTCCTGAGATACCTCCCTTAACCATTGTGAAATAGTTTTAGGAATTAACCTCCCTGCACCAAAATTACCCATTGACCCCCTGTATAATGCTGATACTACAAGATTGACAGTCATATATGAAAAGTTCTCTTTTATTATTTCAATAGTCCTGTCCAATATTTCATCCGTATAATGAGTACCCATATTCAATGAACAGTTTTTCATTGTAAGCTCAATGATCTCTTTTAGGTATACTGATGGTATATCCCTAACAAAATCGGTTATATAGTTTTCTGAATTGCTACTCATTTTTTAAGTGTTTTAAGTATCTTATCTATCCTTGAAAAATCAGCTCTCTCTTTTATTTTATGTTCATCCTTAAACCAAACAGTTCTCATTTTCATTTTCCAGTTCAGTACAGGATTATCATTTTTATCGTGCCAGTCAAGATCAGTATAATATTCAAAGGCATTTATGGCACAATCTTCTGAATAACCTGATTCTTTAAAATATTGTTTTACTTCTTCAATAGTCGGAGGTGTGAATATTTTACTATCTTTTATTTCCTTTCCTTTATATACTTTATTTCCTTTCCTTTCCTTTATAGCATTGCTATCGCATTGCGTTCGCATTGCGTTCGCATCTGTTTTGATTTTATTCCATCTTGAAAATGCTGATTGTCTGGCCTTTTCACTTTTACTATTTCTGTCATCCAGTCTATTTTCTATACTTATTGAACCAAAAGAATCATTCTCTAAAATAAATAAATCAAAATCATTTATTATACTTTTCACTAATTCGCTATCCACTCGCAAATCATACGCAATGCCTTCGTAATCCGAACGCAATGCGTTCGCATTATTATAGAGGTCTTCAATTATTGCCCAAAACACACCATAACCAGCCATTCCATGTTTTCTGATGAGTGCCTTGACTTTATCATCAACACGAGCATTATAATCATGCGAGAAGTAAAATGTATCTTTACTCATTTCCCGGTCATTAAATCAGATATACTTTTGGGATCAGATGATTTATATGATCCCTTTAAAGATGCGATTATTCTTCTGAGCTTTTTAATCTGGTTGTAATCAGTAGACTCTGCGAGTTCCTTTGATAAGGATACAATTCTTTTCCTAATTGATTCCTGGTTCATATCAGTAAAAATTAAGCCGGTACGGAAACAACAAATCCACTAAAGGAAAGCAGCGACGCAAGAGCCTTTTCGTGGACGTTGTAACCGTGACCGGCTATGTAAATTTCAGAATTTTCTTTCATGTCGCTGCTTTAAGTTTCAAATGTAAACCTTTAATTTGGAATAAAAAAATAAATCATCAAAATAATTTCTGTTGCATCAAATATGGCAATATTCGTTTCTCTGATTCAGAAGCATAATCACTACTTATTTCAGAAGCAATCCATTTTCTTTTTTGAATATGTGCCATTTTAGCGGTAGTGCCTGAGCCGCTGAAACAATCATAAATAAGGTCCCCTTCATTTGACCAACTAAATATATGATCTGCTGTTAATTGTTCGGGAAATGCTGCTGGGTGTGTATAATAATCTTCTGAATAACCAACAGAGTAATACCAGATGTTTGCCCTTATTTTCTTTTTACCTATTAATGATTTTCCTAATCGCTGCCTCATTGATGCCTCCTCAACCTTTTTATCTTTATTCAAGTTATTTATTTCTCCTCCCAATATGGCATCTATTTTTATAAGATTAACGGTTATTGGTACATCTTTAGAAAATACAAACATATATTCAAATGATTGTTCATACCGATTATGAGTTAATGGTATATAATTTACCTTTGCATATAGCATTGTATCATGTAATTTAAACCCACATTCCATAAAATATAATGCCTGTCTAAATGATGTACCCGTTTCGGATCCATTAATAGTTGCATCGCCAACAACCCAAACAACTACACCACCTTTTTTAGTTACTCTAAACAATTCTTTTGCTATACTTTCAAAGTCAAAAACATATCCATTATAGTTTCTAAGGTTATCATAAGGTGGACTTGTAACTGTTAAGTCAATAAACTCATCCGGCATCCTTGACATTGTATCAAGGCAATTTTCGCAGTAGATTTTATTCAATTCCATCATGCCAGTCTGTAACATCTACATTTCCTTCCATAATTCCCGATTCTCAGATTCCCAGTTTCAACCAGCTTCCCGGCATCAATTAAGCAGGTAATTGCACGCCTTATAGAAGTTATAGGCACGTTTCTGAGCTTCATGTATTTCCACGTTTCCCATGCGTTGAAGTTAGTTCCTTCATGCCTTTGGAAGAACTTTAGCACCGCCTCAGTCTGACTCTTAGCTTTCAGTTTGCACTCTTTAAGTTCAGGATTATGCAAATTAGTTGTATTGAAATACCCGAAGTGCGGAGCTTTCTCAATGACTTCAGATACTTCGTCGAATAGCGATTTTTCTGTCATGATTTAAGAAATTAATGTTTCAACAAAATATCAATAGCATTAATTTTGCTTTCTAATAATTTCTTTTCCTCAATTAACATATCGATAAGATCGCCTTTTATTGCTCTTCCAGGTTCGTGTTTCTTAATCTGTATTTCCTTCACTTCCGGTTCCATTTTCCTTATAGTCACGACTTTCGGAAGTAATCAATATGTTTTACCGGCAGAACTTTACCATGCTTTTCAGAATACTCTTTTAGTGATTGCCCTGAATTAATCCATTTTAGAACAGAATCCCAATTAGACTCTTTTAATCTAATCCAATATCTTTTATTAAAAAGATAGGATACTTGCGCCGGTACAAGGCCGACGATTGCCCCTGCCTCTAACTTAAAGAGTTTTTCTTTCTTTATTGCCGAAAGAAATTTATCTACTGTAGCTTGTTTTGCAATGTCATTCATGATTTTAGATTTATTTTAGTAGTTAGTCCATTCATTGATTTAAACAATTTAATGCCTGTTTGTACTGAAATATTTTAGGCTCTAAATTACCTTTATGAGTCTCATGTAGTTCCTTTGTGATTTCACCTTTTTTGAATGATTCAAAGGATTTATGAAGTGCCTTTTGGTACTCATTAAGTTGATTGGTTATCAGTTCTTTCGGAGTCATTTTAGTAGTTTAATTTCTTCTGAATAATTTTCTATCATTTGCTCAAAATCAAACCGGCTCCACTTTACTGAATCAAACCTTTGAGCCTCTAATTTTTCAACTGCCGGACTGCCTATCTCACAAATCAAACGAGTGCGAAATTCAATAGTAGCACCGTGAAGCATTACATTACATCTATAATCCTGAACCCTTGAATTATCAGGATGAAACGTTAATCCCGGATAAGCGCCTCTGGACAAAAAATGTCCTAACTGGGTATTTGAAGTATTGAGTTTCAGGGGCGCATCGCACGTGTAGCAATACAATTTCCCTTCATTGGCAGCCCTTAATTTTACCAGCTCTGAGTATAAATCGAGGGCCTTTTTCTTTAGTTTGGGCAGGGATTTAGTTTTCTGCATCTCAAAGATTTTCAATCTCAGTTATGATTCTTTTTTTGTCGTGCCATGGTCTTAATCCTAATAGCCGTTTGATATAAGACAGTAACTGATCGCTTGTTTTAAATTCCGGTAAAATCATTTTGTCTGGATTTTCAAGAAATCCAACCGTCTCTGTTTTTCGCTCCTCTTCCATTATCTTTTCAAAATCATGCCGTCTTAAACATTCCCTTACCAGATATTTTGTGTTAACCTCATCCAAATACTCTTCAATATCTATGTCAATTCGTGCCATAGTCATCAGTATTAAAGATTTTCAAATTCTCATCCAGGTTCAAAGGTGAATGATCACTGGTCTCTTCATCCAGGACGAAAGCATCCAGTTCATGCTCATCCGTATCAGGACGGAGGCACTCGAATAAAGCAGGTAGGTAACTCATAATTTATAATTTTGATAAAAATTTTTCAAATTCTATTTCAATCGTATCAATTATCCCATTAAGTATATCACCTTCAAAATACATACCTATTACATTTTCAAATATAAATGGCAACTGTTCCCGGATATAATCCTCAAATGTTTTCTGGCTCATTTTACCAAAAGCAATACTTTCATACTCGACTAATGAAGTCCCGTCTGCAAAAGTAAACACAATGGTATATTCTTTTTTCAGGTGTTTAAGCCAGATATAAAATTTATCTTCTTTGACTTTCTTTTTGAATACCGGAGGCATATATCCGTAAATGAATTTAAGAAGTGCGAAATAACAGCGGTGCATACTTATATCTCTTTTAGTAATTTCTATAAATGAAAGAACTTCTCCTTTGCCAGTCTGCTCAAGCATCTCTATTGCATTTGCAGAGACGGGAATTAACCCGCCTCCGACATATGCAAAATCCATTAGTTTGTGAAAATCACTATCCCTCATGATATTGAAAATTAAATTTTGTATTTCTTTATGAAAATCCTTGTCAGTCATCAATAAGGAAGATCACTTACTTCATCCTGTACCACATTTGAACTTACCGGAGTTGATTCGCCCCCTTCAGTCCATACCTGAAGATTTCCTAATATTGGCATCTTTTTTAGTTCTTCTTCCCCTAAAGATTCCCGGATTTCCTTACTGAAGGATTGTTTAACTAAATGAGTATCTTTTGAATCTACTTTTGGATTCTCAATCTCAAAAGCGATAAGATCCAAATATACCCCTTTTTCACCGATAAAAAGCCTATTCTTTTCAATCGGGATTACCAGACATTCAACCAATCCAAGTTGCCCGTTTATCATTTTGCGAACTGCATGGAGTTGCAATAAATTAAGTTTACCTGAAATTATTTTACTCATAATTTTACTGTTTTATACGTTCAATTAATATTTTAACTTCCTCAATACATTCGGCCAGTTTTGCTTTTAATAGACCAATAGACCCCTCGTGTTCGGCTCTTTCAATCCGGATGAGTATTTGCTTTAGTTTCGGACTTGAATATGGCATATAGTCTATAAAGTCCCATCCGGTACAAAGTAACTGGCCTATGATTTGCCAGTAGTAATCTTTTGGAACCTTACCGGTTTCGAGATATTCGTTATAGATTTGAAACGAAGGACATTTGAACTCACAGCCACCATTTAACCCGATTATTTTACGATCAGGACTGGCCCCTGTAAATTCATCATACTCATAAAATCCGGCAGGTTCGCAGGTATTAAAAGTAAATAACTCATAATTTTCAACTGCAAAAGGTTCCTTTTCATTTCCCCGCTGCATCCACTTATTTGAGTAATTTTCTTCACACTCTCCGGTAACTCTTTCAAAAGCTACTTTGATAATTGCGTTACGATATCTCTTTGTATCTTTTTTCATAAACAAATCGGCAAAAGTTGAAGAGGTAAATTTACCAAGTCTGAGCGCATCCCATTCTTCAGAGTTCTGATCTATTTCGTGATGTATCATAATATGGCAGCTTTTAAAGTTTCTTCATCTTCTTTATTTAACTCATATCTGGTTTTGATAGCATCGATTGTACCGGTTCCTTTTAAGAACTCAATAGCTTTATTCCATGCCGGGATACCTGGAGTTAATTTTGGTTTACTCATTACCGGCTGGGTAGGTCTTATCCGTAACCCTTCGGTAACTTCACCAAAGGCCTTAATATCATCTTTGACATAAATCTGAATAGGGATGTTATTCCAGTCATTGATAAATACTGATTTTGCAAACTTTTTGATCAGCTTACAATTAGTCGCATTCAGTATCATAGGCTTTAAATTAGCATCCGTAAAGGTAGCCACGTTCCGTTCCTGTTCTTTGCCGTCCGGGCCTTTTACAGATTTTACAGTAACAGATTTAATTACAGCTTTCATATCCTTTCCGTCCTCAAGGTCACATGAACTAAGATAGTCGGATAAAAATACTTTTCTCCAATGTGTTTTAGTTTCCATAGTTAGTATTTAAAGTTTATTTCAAGTTACAATTATCACACACAGATTCAGTATGTTCTCCGCAACGAGTACAGATGTCAGTCCATTTAATTGGAGCGTTACAACACTCTGACAGACCTTCTAAATCGCATTTTTCGCAGGGGTCAGATACGTCCTCAGTCCGTTCATTTAACTGATCTTCATCAAAAGCTCCATATCCGGTAGGTTCTGAAAATCCTCCATAAAAGGATTCAATGTTTACATTATCGCGGATATCTATTATCATGGCTTAATCTATGGATTCTTCAGATGTCTGCTTTTCGATTTCAGTTATTCCCTGGTATAGTTTCTTAATCGAACTTGCGCATATTTCAATAGCAGTAATTTTGGTACTATCGTCCGAGTCTTTAACAAAAATAGTTACGCATCTTGCATCCCCGTGACATTTAGCAATACCATTTTCTTTATCTACCCAAATTACATCACGCTGTTCATCCCTGCATTCTATCATGAATGACTCAATTATAGCATCGTGCGAATAGCCATTTATCATAACGTCTGTTAATGTTTTCATAAGTTAGTTAGTTTAAAAAGTAATGTTTCTCTATAAGTTCATGTAAATCCACAGAATAAGCAATTTGTTTGCCGCATTTGCAAGTACAGCGGAATACCCAACAAATAACTTCATCAGGCTCGGAGGTAAAGAACTCCGGATTGACAGAGTCTTTTAAATAAAATACTTCTTTGCTCATAGCTTTTCAGTATCAATAAGTTTATCTGCAATTCCGATTTTAAGGCAGTCAGATGCAATCTGAACGAGTGTTTTACGAACGCCAGTCCTTACAAATCTGCTCTGAATTTCTATTAGATTACCCCTATCTGAATTGTCCAATTCGAGAACAATGCCCTTAGTAGTTTTGTTTTTCTTTGCCATAGCTAGTATTTAAAAGCCGGTAACGAGTGCGGGAGGGGTAGCCACAGTAATCCGCACCCGACCGACTAAGGTTTCTTATTGCTTAATAATGTCAATCGATTTATCAAAGCCCTCTATTAATCTCAGCAGATAACCAAAGGGTAATTTTATTATAAACATACTTCCAAGTTCTTCTGAATATGATTTTGTATAAAGGGTATCATCTGAATCACTTCCAAGAGTATCTATAAGTCCCAGAGAATCATATACCCTGTTTTTATTTGATAAATAGTAACCAAATTTAGACAACCATAAATAAAGATTGAATAACTGATTAAATGCGAAGTTGAATAATTGTGTTTTCATCTTAGTCGGTTTTAATTGTATGTATCAAAGATAAACATATATTTGATATAAACAATACATTTAATACATTATTTTCAATTTATATCGTTATTTATATTGTTTCTAAACAAAAAAGAGGCCGATTTCTCGACCTCTCCCCTATCTAAAAAAAGCCACCCTAATTGAGTGGCTCTTAAAATATTGATTCTTTATTTATTTATATAATATTTTGCCGGAGATAAGTTTCTCCGATGTCAAGTCTAAAGACCCCCTGACTATATTGATTTACTCCTTTCGTGGGAATTAATTCATTATTCATGTCTGTTGATCTTTGCCAAGTGTGGTCATAATTGTCAACACGGCATGACTGGAATGATTGTTTTTCAATAATAACATTATAACCTTCAAAACTTAGACCCTTATCCGGTACACTAACCCCTCTGGATATTTGCATGTCGGCTACAGGAGAATCGAAATTCATAACGGTTTCATTCTGGTCTATGGTTAATGAATAACCTACATCATTGCAAGTGCCGTTTTAGTGTCAGTAAAAGAACTTGACAAAAATGCGACCAGAAAAACCGTAAAGATCATCACACAAAACTTTTTCATACTCTTTACTTTTTGGTTAATACTAATTGCAATTTGCATTAATGAACTACAAATATATAAAGTTAAAATATCAAAGTCAAATTTATTTTAAAAAAAGAGGGATGCAGTTAACTACTCTGCACCCCTAACTACTAACTAAAACCTATGAAAAACAGAACCCTATTTTATAACTGCAATACCAACGGCAGCCGCTGACACTCCAAGAAGTACCTTATTCCAAAACCCTTTCCGATTAATCTGCCTATTTAAAATCGTAATTTCTTTATCGTAGTTCTTAATCTGCAAATCAGCCTTCAAAATATTGTTCTGTAAACCTGTAATCTGAGAATTAAGATTCAAAATTCCTTTTTCGTAACCTGTATTTAATCCGATACAGCTTTCAAGACTATTCCCCTGAAGTGAGTATTCCTGCTGAATCATATCTAAGGAAATAGATGTAGAATAGATTTGTCCTACCTGGAAGCCACTGAAAGGATATTTAAGTATCTCACTGTCATAATTTGGAAAGCGTGCCTGTAAACGTACATAGATAGTATCAGAAGGTATCTTTGAAAGCTCGGATAACTCTTTAGCGTGTTCTTTTTTCAGGATAACAAGTGCTACCTGGTATTTTTCGAGTACTTTCTTTAGTGAATCATTCCGAGTCCTGATGACTTTATAGTCTATCTGATGTTTTATAACCTGACTTTGAAGTTCGATCCGGTCACCGTTTAAGCTTAAATTACTTTGTTCAATAGTGACTATCCGCTCAGTCTGCTTTTTGATTGTCCTGTTTTTGACAGTAAGAATCAGAAGCAAAAAGATAATTGCACCGATCAGGATGACATACTTAATATTCTTTTTTAAGAAGTCAATGATTTTTGCTTTCATTTAACTTTCGTTTTGAAATTATATTTAAAACTGCAAATTCTCCATAATATTTTTTTGCTCCATTATTATATGCAATAGCAGCCTCAATTTCTGTTCTAAATTCACCTAAATATATAGATTTACTATTACATATAATAACTGCTTGATAGCTTTCTGGTCTTGTTTTTTGTATTGTTTCTCCTTTTGCATTAATATATTTATAAAATGGATACCTTTTCCGAACTCCTTTATACTCTCTTCCTTTTTGAACTTTCTTATTCCATGTATTTTGTCTTTTGGTACAAATTCTAAGATTTATTTTTTGATTATTTAGTCCATTACGATCAATATGGTCAATAGATTGTGCAAAGCTACAATTCATAATTTCACGATGCATGAGTATTTTCTTTCTTATACCATTGATTCTGATACTTCTTCTTGCATATAAATTACCACAACTATACTTTGATTCATGTAAATGCCATTTAAATTGATTTATTCTTTCATAATCTTCATCATCTATAAATACAACCCTACCTTGTGTAATCTTAATTTCTTTCATATAAAAAGACCTATTCGGTTTCAGGGTGACGGCCCTTACTCCCGAATAGGTTTTATATAATTATTACTGCCGCCACAGTATTTAATATCAATTACAAAGGTAATCATTTTCCTTATAGGCTTACAATAGTATCAACTTTATTATCAAAAATAGCTGAAAGTTTCTTAATTAATGCCTGACCGGACACCCCTAACATCATTGAACTAATGAAAGTAATTGGATAGATATTTGTCAAGTCATCTTTCGCATAGACAATGACACATCCAATGACCAGGTTTAATACAGTCGGGATCCAGTTTGCTCTTAGGAAAGTTTTAAAGACAAAATCAGGATGGTTGTAAACTCCATTTAACTGTAAGAGGACGTAAATTAAACATCCTGCGATTACTGCAAAATAATTTTCCATAATTTTAAAGATTATAGCATAAATAAATTAAATATCTCTTTCATTTGGCATGAGCTCAAAGTGAGGACAATCAGAGAATCTCTCATTATTCACATTATTATCGCCAGAGAAATCAGCTCCAAGTCTTATCCGATGTGACATAACACCAATTTTAAATAACTGATCTGCCTTCCCCTTAACGTATCCGGCAAAAAACAACATTTGATCTCTTGTCCAATCTATTTTGCCGTTAATATAAGGCGCAGCATCAACGGCCATTGAAGGTATTTTATTATGTTTCGACTGTGGATATGGAAGTTTTGACTTTTTGGGATTTGAATTAAATGCTGCATCCTGTGCTTCTTTATCCCTATGTCCGCAAACTATTGTACAATCAAAATCATTGATCACATGAGCAAATAATATTCTCAGATCCCGATGACAGGATTCGAGTCTTAATTTACTGGTTGCTGAAAATGTATTCATCATTTAGGCAGGATACCCCATGAGCTTGCTCTGGGGAGGAATGCCTTCCGTTTTTAAATTGTTAATAATAAATTCAAATATAAGAATAATATTAAAATAATTCGTTATCTTTGCATTATGAAATTGACATTGAAAATAAAGTTGCTGCCTACTGATGAACAATCTGAATTGCTTCTTAAAACTATAAAGGAGGCTAATGCAGCTTGTAATTCTATTTCTGATATAGCGTGGCAAGATAAGATTTTCAACCAGTTTAAAATACACAATAGGTGTTATTATGGCATTAAAAGTTCTTTTAACCTTAGTTCTCAAGTAATTGTAAAATGTATTAGTAAGGTCACTGATTCGTACAAAATTGATAGGAAGACTAAGAGAACATTCAGGGAACTTGGCGGAATTACTTATGATCCTCGCATTCTTACATACAAACCCAATGATATTGTTTCTATTTGGGTTATCGGTGGTAGGATTAATATTCCTTTCGTGTGCCATAATCGAAAATATTTGCCTTACATAAAAGGGGAAGCCGATCTGATTTACAAGAAAGGGAAGTTTTATTTGTTCCAAACTGTTGAGGTTCCCGAAGAAGAAGTTAAAGATGTTGAGGAATTTATCGGTGTTGATTTTGGACAAACCGATATTGCCGTTCTTTCTGACGGTACAAATTATAACTCCGATCAACTTAAAAAGGTTCGTAAAAAATACTCTAAAGTAAGAGCCAGCGTTCAAAGTAAAGGCACAAAGAACAGCAAAAGGCTGTTGAAACGGCTTTCCGGCAAAGAGCGCAGGTTTGTTTCTATCAATAATCACACAATCAGCAAGCAGATAGTTCAAAAGGCAAAGACTGAACATAAAGGCATTGCCATTGAAAACTTGGCTGGTATTAGAAAAACAGCAAAGACAAAAAACAAGGCACAAAAGACAGAACTGAACCGTTGGAGTTTTTTTCAACTCCGTGCTTTTCTGGCTTATAAAAGTTTGTTTAATGGAGTTAAATTTGTTGCTGTTCCACCGGCCTATACTTCTCAAGTTTGTAACAACTGTTTGCATATTGGCATAAGAAAAGGGAAATACTTTAGTTGTGAAAATTGTGGCAATATTGAAGATGCGGATCATAACGCTGCTCTCAATATTGCTGCATGGGGCTGCCTTATAAACCAGCCTGAAAAACCATCTATGTTGTACTGTCAAGTGCATCGTTCTTAGGTTTAATACCTCGTCAGCTTGCTGCGAGGTAGTTTATCGTTTAACTCTTTTAACCATATACTTTGCCGAATCATTAAACATCCAAAGAATTTGAGTTGAATCAGGAAGCATCACAAGATCACCTCTTGAATTAGTCACAATCGGGACTCCCTGTTTGTCAAATTTTTCATTTAACTGCCTGAACCCGTACCATGCCAGTAATGCAGCTACAACAATGATTCCAATCCCGACCTTTGGATATTTCTTTATCATCCGATATTCTTCCAGGTCTTTTTTTATTTCGATTATCTCTCCTACCTGGCTGCAATTTATCGGATGTGTCAGTAAATCTTTCTCAACCTGCTCAATCTTATCTTCTAAAATATTTATCCTGCCATTCGTCTTTGTCGTCTGTATTTCGATGGCCGATAACTGTGACCGAATAACCCGGTATTGGCCGTCAATTCCTTTAATATGTCCGGATAATATATCTGTCAGCATATCCCTTACTTCGTTCCTATCTTCGTGATCCATGTTTATCTCTCATTTTTTCAAGTTCGCTCTTCTGTGTCATATTGTTGAGTTGTTATCTTATTCTTTAATAATTGCTTTTGGCTTCCATGATTCAGGATATTTTGATATTTGTTCTTTAATAGATAAATCCAATTCCATTTTTACAGGCCATTTCTGGAAATCATCAGGTATCTTAACTGCCCACTTCTCTTCTGATTCCGATTTATTAATATCACTCCACCTCACAGCATCATAGCCAATTCTGTTTGCTTTCAGGAAGTTATGTATCTTTTCAGAAAACTCCATTGCATCTTTTTCCGTGTAAAAAATTGCTATCATATAGTTGGGAATCCATATTTTGTTGCTAAATAATTATAAATAGCTGTCTCATCTCCTGAAGCATCAGCAATCCTTCTCATTATAATTTCCTTAACTTCTATATTAGAATAATTAGTACCTGATCCATTTGCACCTAAAGTAAAGCCAGCCATGTTTCTTATACCAAAATTACCCGTAGCAGCTGCATCTGAATTAATTTGAAATTTACTGGATGCACCATTTAGTAATACTCGAATTATCCCAAATGTGTCAAGAGTTAAGTTTTTTTGAGCTGATCCTGCTCCTGCGTATACCTTCATTCCGGGAGTCGTTAGATTTTGATATAACGTACCATAATCAGCTGAATTACCATCCCATATTCGATCTGCAATTGTCCATGTAATCTGTTTTAATACTGCATATATAAATGTTGGTTGATTAATAGTAAAAGTTGCAGTCTTCATAAAATTATCAATTCCATCGAATAATATACCTGTTGCGCTCCATAATGGCTGCTTAGTACCTGTTGCCTGAATCAAATCATGTCCCGAACCTAACCTGTCATTCCACCTGCTGACAAAATTACTGCCATCTTTTGTAATTGTAGAGAGTAGTTGTGAATCATAAAAAGCAACTGTATTACCATCATCAAGAATAGCAGGATAACCAGCCCCGGCGGCAGCAGCATAAAACCCTATTGCGTGTCTTAGTCCCATTAGACTTTTTGAATAATTGTGTAAAGTATATCAGCCCCCGACTTCATCCAACTGATAAAATTATCAGCCGCCGTTGTTGCCACAATAGATGTACTACCCAGTTTCTTAGTGAACATTGTACCCATTGTGATAGTATAACCTCCTGCTCCAGATATGATCAATTCAATTGATCCCGCATCACCATCAACGACTCCTGTAAGGTTTACTGTTGTATTAGCTGAAACAGTTACTTTGAAACTCTTGTACAATGTGCCATCAAGAGCCAAAGGGTCAGCGAAAGCAGGCGTTTGTATTGCTTCCGGAATTAGGATTAATGCTTTTGTTTCTGCCAGTGTTTTCTTAACGAAAGCCCCCGATCCTGATGCCACAATAAAGTCGTTGGCGGCTGTTGCCAGGGCATGGGTGACATAATCGGTCACTGCCGTGTAAGCTGCCGAGCCAAGCCCCAGAATAGTCTTCACCTGTGCAAGTGTTTTAACGAGCCAACTGAATGGAGTCGCATCACTAACAATAAAACTACTTTCAGCAACTGCTGTCGGTTTTCCCGATATACCATCCCATGTTACACCATCTGAAATAGTAACTGCGATAGACTCTTCTGTTATCGCAACATTTATGTCGTCTGCCATTATACTATACGTTTTGTTATAATCTCTACAATCTCACAAACCCCTTTTGTCGAATTGAGCTGAACCAGGGGACTATCATCATAAATTCTTAAATCCCAATTATAATCACCAAGTACAATATCTGTCTGTGACGCTGTAAGTGCTAATGTCGTAATACCCCCGCTGGCGTTAGTATGAGATATTATATCTTTTGTAATCACTGCCAAAGCATCATCACTACTATTATCAGTCGCTTTTTTAACAGTAAAAAATACAGTTTTCCCAGTAAGGTCGTAAGCATTGCCCGAAGCATTTGTCACTGTTATTGTTGCGTTATATGGATTCCCTCTTTGTATAGTTATTGTTGCCATAATTATAAATTATTACAAAGTGTTTCAGCATATCGCATTATGTATCTTCTTTTTTATCTCCTACTTCAATCTCCTGCGCCCTGCTTACTGCATCCAAAGCATCGGCGGCCACTTTGCTTTGCAAAAAAGAAACAGTAACAATGGATAGTAAGTTAAGTATCTTCTGCCAGTCCGAAGGGTCAATTATTATTTTCTTCATTTCTCCTTGCATATAGTAATTGTTTGTGAATAATAAGGCCCGGCAGCTGCCTGTTTGATCACAACTGAGCTATGCTGCCTTTCATATTCCCGGACAGAAATAATACCAGTAATTTCGTACACCTCTGATGTTTCCAAAGTAGTACCAACTTCTTTGCGTGTCTCGCAAATGTAGCATTTGTCAGTCAGTTTCTCACAGCTGGCGAGAATGACAATCAAAAATAAAATACCTGCAATCTTTTTCATCTTTTTTAATTGTAAAGTTACAAAACTAATCTGATATAAACTGTATAATCTGTATTTTGTGCCGTCTCTCCGATATTCGCAATATTGACAACGTTATTATATTCTGCCCTCTGACCCGTTGCTGTTGCCCATCCCGACGAAGGATAAACCTGAGTTGCGCCACGTTTGATAATATATTCAATAGTTCCTCCGGAAGGTGGAAAGTCCCCGCCACCTGTAGGATTATAAGTGAAAGTCAAAGCAGTTGACCCGGCATAGCCCTGACTGACCGTTATATCCTGTGTAATTGAATTAGAAGTTACTCTAACAAGTCCATCCGGCGATCGTTCTAACACAGGATTAACATCACCGCTCTCACTCTGTATAGTATAGTCATAACTATCTGAAGCATCCTTATAAACAGTCACAGAAGAAACGTCAGATATTGCAGCAGTTGTAACTCGTGTATTAAAACCACTGGTAACAAGACTACAATTAACCGGAGTACCCGCATCATTGCAGGACAGAGTTATCCAAGTCCCGCCGGTAATTACCGCCGCCGACCAATCAGGAGGACCACCGGCATAAGAACAATAGACTGTAACATCTTCTGACTCCCCGGCTGCACTGTGAACAAGTGCGTTACTACTTACTTTTAACCAATCTTTAATTGTAAATGAACCATTTGTGATATAAGTATTCGTCCCGTCAGTATCCCATGTATCGGGGCTACCCCCATTTGCAATGCCTGTAAAAAATACAAGCAGTCCCGGAGAAATTGCTGTCCATGCTGCTGCTGCGCCAGAGCTTAGAATTAATTGCCAGTCAACCGATCCTATATGATAAGGAAAGTTTGCAAATGCAGGAGATGTCGCCCAGTTAATTATCTCTGTACTTATTGAAATATTCCATGCTCCTGTAAAATCCAAATCTTTTACTTGTCCAAAAGTCTTATACCACGGCCCGCCGGTTGCGTTGATTTTTAATCCTACATAGTAATCATCTAAACTGCTGGCTGAAGGATATATATCCGATGGAAGGATTATAACTGAACTCGATGAACGGTGCGCCCTGCAATACCATCTTTGTAAATAAGGAGTGCCGGAAGGATAAAGATTTGCGTTCCATGCGTTATCAGTATCACGACATTGAATTGAAGGATATGCTAAAGTACGATCATGTTCATACCCCCGAAAGTCGCCAAGTCTTGCAGGTTCATCAGGTGAACCGCCATCACTTCCACCTCTGGGTTGAAGATAATCCCACTTATCAGGATTTGAACCTGAGAAATTAAAGCCCCAGTAACCTACATCATCTTTGCCTCGTTCATATACAGTCGTTCCAATCCCGGCAGCTCTGACTGGTTTGTATTTTGACCAACGATTAATCAGCGATGATGTGCCAATGTTAAATAGCGACCAATCAGCAGAATATCCAAGATTAGTCCTGACTGCGCTTAATGCCAAATTTGTAGTTGCCAGTGCCATTTTAAGCAATTAACTCTTTTTTAGCATATTTGCCATGTTTTATATGAGATTTACTCATATTTATTCTTGCTTTAAAAGAGGGACTTTGTTTATGTTTACCCATAGCAGGCTTACTCATTTTTAATTTTGTTTCATCAGACATTTTAACAATTCCTTTATTTTCATATTAAACTCCGTAACAAATTACATCACCTTTAACTGTTAATGTACCAGAAGAAGATAATTTTTTTTGCCAAGTACCATTATAACTCCAATAATATTCCGTTGTACCATTTGGAACTTGTAACCAATAATTGGCCTCAGTCGAATCATAATGAATAATATTATTACCTGCTCTAATCCCCAGTTCTCCAAATAATGTGAGTTTCTGACTTCCGGCAGTGCCTCCAATAATGACATTATGACTTGTAAGAATAGTTATGGCAGATGTATTTCCGACATCTGCTGAAATCATTATTTTCCCGCCTTCACTCCTTAGTGCAATATCACCGCCTACCGAGCCATTAATTAAAAAATTAGTACCATAAGCAGCTCCTATATATCCCTTTGTAACATCAGATAAACTAAACGTAATTGCAGAATTAGCCGTGCTGCTATTAAGATTTAATAATTGAGATTTAGTTGTAGTACCGATACTAACCTGACCTGTAAACGTAGGATTTGTAAACATTGTAGCCTTACTCTCATTAGTCACATTACCAAGTCCTACATCTGATGATACTAATGCAAGAGCCGTTTTAAAATTTGCTGCATTCAAAGCACTAACAGAATTATTAGCATTGAGACGGATGAAAGTAATCGCTCCGGGATTGGCCAGAGTAATCAGATTATTTCCTACTGTTGTATTTACCAGTGAAGTTCCCCATGCCGTACCTGTTGAAAGAGCAATACCAGATGCAGGATAAGTAGATGAAAGTATAATACTGGAGTTTGTCGGAGTTGCCGCTGCAGGCACTGTCCATGCCCCCTTTGCATTTAAAAAATAACTTGCACCAGCGTTATTAGCACCAGGAACCATGCCTTTTATAGGAGACGACGTACTGAATAATGCTCCTTTTGTAATTATTGAAGCGGCCTTAATAAGCCTATCTTGTAGAGTATGCGGTACAACCGGATTTGCTAAAACGACTTTTATCTTATAAGGATTAACCAGCGGGTATTCAATACTCGAAATTCTGATTAACTTATTAATTGAAAGTGCTGAATCAATTATAGTAACCCTGTTGCCTGCTTTTAAAGATATATTATTCAGTTTTGCATCCTTTGGGTCGATCTCTAAAGTATATAATACATGAGGAGCACAGTTTTCATTCAGGTATCTTTGCGTAGCGGCCTGTAATGTGGCCTCTGCCGTGTCGATATACGTTTGAGGCATTATTATATTAACAAGTGTATAAGTATCCCCAATTACAGGCAGATGAGTTGCATTCGGCTGTATATATCCATCAGAATCAGTAAATGATTCTATATAAATTCGTTTTGTAGTATAATCAAAGTGCGAGATTTCACACTGTACCCCGGAAAGGACACCTGATTTAAAGACCACTGATGCCGTTTGTCCTGAGATATTATAATCATTTATATCAAAGTTAATTGAGGTATCTTCAATAAAACTTGTTTCCGGATTTAAATCCGTACCTGTCCCTCCGGCTGCATTTGCGATTAAATTATCAGCAGTTCCCGATCCTGGCGTAATTGTTGCTGCTGCAAAATCTACACCCGGCACAGCAGCCATAAATAATATTTCTGAATTGGAAATTCTTGTCAGCGTAACGGCCCCAAAATCATTCTGATGGTCAAGATAAAAAGCAAGTACTGTAACTGATACACTTGTATTCCAAACCATTGTTTCAGAGTAACCGTTACATCCTACTGTACAATCTCCGGATGCATTATTTTTTGTTATCTTGTCAATCCTTGCTACCGCACCTGATCCACCGGCATCGAAATTCATTGTTACCGCTGTGATTGTTCCGGTACGTTCAGGAAATATATTATCATCCACGAAAACACCTTCAATAGTACCATATAAGGCTGATGCAGAAGGTGAATCCAGATAGCCTGATGCCGCATAACCTGATGGAGCGAAAATGAGTCTTTTATTCCCGTTTCTGTAAGTGTCCGGGATATTTGTTTGTCCTCCAAATCCGTAACACCGGGTAATGATGTTTTGATTCAAAACCTGTTCACGGGTTAATTTATAAAGTCCGTTTTCACGACCATATTCAAAACTATATCCCGAAGCCCCGGCAATAGAATCCTGTAAACTAATAACCTTATCAGTGATATCATATTCCATTTTATAAGCTTCTGCAATTTTTGAAAGAGCAGATAGACAGGATTCGTTTGTAAATTGCAAGGTCTTATCTATACCAGTTGAACAAGTACCGGAAGCCCACGTAGGATTTATTTCATTAATATTCGTAAGTATCTTACTGATAAAGTCTACAGGTGACCCATCATAACTAAAATCAGTCAACCCATTTGCGCCGTCTTTAAAAAGTTTTTTATTAAGATTATAAAGATTAGCCTGGAAATCTACATTGTATTTAAAAGTCGAATCATTGATCTTAACTACACTCGGAAGCTGATTAATAAAATAGTTCTCCCCGGTTGCTGCGCCTCCACTGGCAGGATATGTGATATAATCACCGATAGTTATGTCAAGAGCGGAAGCAGAATTATGAATGAACTCCGAAGTTATCTTATGTTCACCCATTAACTTTTTACTATAAACACACCTATCATCAATATCAACTGTAATTGGTATTGCCCTTCCGCTGCGATATATATCGATACTTATCATGTCACTGAAACTGCTATCAAACTCATTCGAAACTTTGCAATAACACCCAAATTATAAAGAAAAATATTATCAACCTTAAAGCCTGAAGTGGCAAAGCAAACTACTGTAACCCCATTCAAAACTATTGATCTGGTTCCGGCAGAAGAAAAAACTTTATAAAGAGCCTGTATCTTACTTTGAAAATCCGACAAAGAAGACCCTGTGATAAATCCATTAAATTCCAGAGTATTATTTTTGCGCTTTACTATCTGATAACCCTCTGATCCATATTTAGTGAATTGCTGCTCTTTGAGCTCAGGCAAATCATGTAATGCTTCTGCTTTGGACAAATATAGTCCAAAAGATAAAAAAGGTATTGAATCAATAGTATAAGTACTTATACCTGATGCAGGTAAAGTTCCGGTTAAGCTAACTACCGTCTCCCTGAAGGTCATTACAACACTTGCTCCTCCGTTCATGTATTCAGGTATTACCGATTTAACGTAACCCGAAGCACTATTATATGGCGTCTCGAAAATACTTAGTCCGGTTGCTGCATTAATGGCAGTATAGAAGCTACTCAAATAACCATTTATACCTGATGCAGTTCCACCAATTGAACCTGAAAAAATAATATCCCGTCCGGCAAAAAATATCTCATCAGCCAAAACCCACGGCTCCACGCCTGACTCATCGCCCCATTCATGAAAACATTCTCCTGCTCTTTCCGGCATGTTGAAACAGTTCTGAATAGCAATATTTGAACCCGGTGAATGCCCTGCCCGGATATTGTAAGTATTGAATAAATCTATGCCGTTAAGTGTGTACATATTAAAATCCTGCTACCGCCGATTGTTTAGTATTACTATTTATTGATTGAAGTTCTGTTACTGCTTTCTGAAGTTCCACCACGGTCTGAAAAGTATTCGCTTCTATTTTTGTCAAATTTTGTAATCCTGCCAAAGTATAATCTTTTGTAGTACGATTATCATCTGCAAATCTCCTGAACAAACTTGCTAATTCCGTTCCTGTCTGCTCCGTGATCTGTCTTTGAATGCCCATTGAAAGGCCTTTATTTATAACAATATTATCACCTATATTTAATCCACTTGTCATAGCCTCATAAGCCTTTTTGTTTTCAGCTGCAATTTCCGCTATCCTTCGAGCGTTCTCTTCTTTTTCGGCCTCGGTTATCCCTCCTGTCATTGCCCCTCTTAGCCATTCCATGTATACTTTCATTTTTGGACTTGAAAGAAGCGAATCGGTAAATACGTTCATTACAGCATCAATTAACACCTGGTTCATGTAATCAGCAAAATCATCAACTGATGTTTTCCCTTCCTGGAATCCCTGAGTAATAACATCTGCAATAGTATTTTCCGTTATGCCTCCCGTGAGGAAATCAGTTAGCGATTGATCTGCATCTGCTATTGCGTTCTCTGTTTCCTGTATTATTATGTTTAATTCTTTAATTTGCTCCCATACTTTATTTTGTGCCGCTGATGATAATTGCCAGAAGCTATTATATCTTTTCTGTAACTTAGCAAGCCGTGACTCCTGCACTGCAAGTTGATCTTTTAAAATATTTATTTCCCCTTGCCTTGCTTCACCAATACCTCCCTTTCGTTCTGATAGCTCGATTAATCTCTGTTGTTCTTTTAATAACTGATTAATGTGTTCTATTTGAACCTCGAATCTCATTGCAGAAGTTGGGATCTGTGCTATTATCCCGGCGAGCATTCTACCTGCTGCGCTTACTATTGCAGCAGGATTCCCGGAAGCCATTGCAATAAACGTATCCAGCGAGCTGTTCAATAATACCATTGACTTCTCGTCAAGTCCAATTTGTTCACCGATCTGGTAAACCAAATCAGCAGCGGCATTGACTATCTGGTTTCTTAAATCCAGTTGTTCATTTAATATGTCAATTTGCTTCTTGTCATTTTCCGCAATGGCTTTTTGCATTTTCTTATACCACTCGATACTACCGGCAGCTAATATAAAATTATCAGGACCCTCTTTGGTAAGTTCCGATCCGGTAGCCGGTGTTTTTCTTCTCCTTAATAAAGCTCTGTTGAGTAATGAAAATCCTTTCCCCGGATCAATTCTTTCAAGTATTTCATCTATTTTATTATATTCTTTTTTAATGGCTTCGAGAGCTTCCTTTGCTTTTTGTTTTTCAGAATGGTTGCTTTCTGTTTGTAGATTAGTTTCCTCCGCAATAGCTTCTTCCAATTTTTTCCTGTCATCATCTGTGAGTTGTCCGCGTTTTTCCAACTTATCATTGCCTAAAGAAATTAATATTATTTTTCTTTTTTGATGTTCAATCTCTTTTGCAGCTGTTTTATTCTCAAGATCAAGAGCCTTTTCAAGTGCTGCAATTCTTTTTTCAGGACTCTTTGTATCATCGGCATAAAGTAGCCGAGCCTTAACAATTTCTGCATTAGCCTCAGCCCTCGGAACTATCATTGCACGCTCAGCATCTTCTAATTCCTGCTGTATTCGTGTATAGTTTTCAGCAGCTTTGCCAGCATCATTCATTGATTCTGCCAATTCATCAAAATATTTTCTTACTCCGGGAATAAAATTTGCAGTTGTGGAAATTAATCTTAATCCGTTTACTATTCTGGTTCCCCAAGGAGTTACCTCATCGCCTTTTTCGCCGACCATTGACTTGCCTAACTTTATAAATTCACCCTGCAGGACACCGACTGCGGCCTTTAATCCTGAAATCTTACGTTCAAGCAGTTCAACTCCTTCCTGTGACTTTGTAAAAAATGCTAATACAGTTTCTTTCAATACCTTAACTACCGCCTGAACGGAAATATAAGCAAGTGCCATCCTGCCTATCTTATCTATAATCCCGGTGGATGATTTTTCAATCTGAACATTCCCTTCAATCTGTTGTTTCTGTAATTTAGCAAGTTGAGCCTGTTCTTCTGCGAGTGCTCTTTTTACTGATTTTAATTCACCAGCAGCAGCCATTTTACTCCGTCCTGCCGTTGCATCATCATAGGCTTTCTGAAGCCTCTTAACGTCCTGTTCAATAGATTTGATAAGAGTTTTCTGCTCAGATATGGCTTGTTTAAAACTTTTTGTTGTCTTATTGAGTCCTTGATCAACGATATTGCCTTGCTTCTCGACATTTTTAGCCCAATCTTTAACAGTTTTATTGCTGTTACGGATAGCAGTTTCGAGTTGTACGGTATTTAACGAGGCATCAAAAATTATACTGCTCATGGCTTAATATATTTTCCAAGTATTAAATTTGCCTGATCGCCTGAAATCATCTTCTTTGCTTTGTAATCCCACCATGGCAGGTCTACACTTTCAATCTGCAATGATATCCAACTCTTGTTCATCAGTTCCGATTCTGTTAAATTTAATTTCGTGCGGTACATTGCAAGACGACCAAAAAGACTAACACCCCCTTTTGCTACTCCGGTTTCTTCTTCAGTATGTTCATCTTTCTGGCCAATGCCATATTCCAAAAAAAAACCTCTGCATCTGAATTTTTGATGACAATCTTAAAGAGAATATTTTGATCTTTATTCGGGAGTTTTGATATTGCATATGCTACTATTCTCACAAACCTTGTTCCGGTTGCAATAGCAATAGCCCTGCTAATAAATTCAGCATCTTTGGCATGATCCATCAAGGCTTGAAAATAAGATACATTCTCATCTTCAAAGTCTCTTATCTGACATATTTCACCGCTGA
>Ga0209000_1000350_pt1 | contig 49517 bp, 52 predicted proteins | sample RifGroD2_FD_183998 | JGI IMG/M metagenome (GOLD analysis project Ga0209000, IMG submission 183998) | Groundwater microbial communities from Rifle, Colorado, USA - Groundwater D2 (SPAdes) (version 2) | ecosystem: Environmental > Aquatic > Deep subsurface > Groundwater | place: Rifle, Colorado... | reverse complement strand
GACCGGGACAGCGACCGGGACAGCGACCGGGACAGCGACCGGGACAGCGACCGGGACAGCGACCGGGACAGCGACCGGGACAGCGACCGGGACAGCGACAAAAAAGTATAAATAACAGCGAGCCCCTGACAAAGCTGTCAGGGGCTCGCTTGTGTTATTATGTATTCTTGTGTTTGGTTAGGCTGCCTTGCGGACGGCGATAACCACTTCAGCGGCCGTCATTTCCGGCTTGCTGGTATCCATGGCCCTGCCGGATACCTTAGCGCGCAGCGCCTGGATAGTGGTCTTGCCAAGGATCATGGACTTCAAAGACTCATACTCGCGGATGGTTGCCGCTGTTTCATGGCGAGCGTATTCAAGCTGCCGAGTCAGGTCAGCGACTTGTTGAGAGAGAATGTCAACAGTAGCTTTACTTTTCGACAGGATAGTGGCTTTCTCATCATCGTGGCTGTTCTGTTTCTTGACCAACTCAGCGGCAAGAGCCTCAGCTTGTTTGCGTGCTGATTCCTCAGCGGCAAGGCGGAGCGATGTCTGTTCCGCTTCCAAAAGCAGGGCTGCTTTCTTGTCGGCCTTCTCTTTTGCCAGGCGCTTTTCATCCTCGGTTGGAGCTTTAACGACCTTACCCTTGATGTTAACCGCTTGGCCAGACTTGAGTACTACATATGCCACTGTATTACCTTTAATTTCCAAAGCACGACCGGGAAAAGTCTTTGCGAAAAATCGTCGCAAAGACACTTTGAGATTCTGCTTTACTTGTGGATCACGAAAAGTAGATGTAGCAAGGACTACGGTAAACTGGCCACAAATTGTTGACAAATTGCCAATACGCTGGAAATTGACAACATTGCGGGCTTCAACCTTGTCGATTGCGGCTTCACCATTATTATAATCCTGGAGAAAGCTAATTGTTTCCGGCATAAGTGAGGCAGGGTGAAAACCGATAGCGTAGCCGCAAACTTCCATAGCAGTTGCCTTGTTGTCAGACTCCGTGGTCTCGCCTTGGTAGTTGGTCTCGCCCATAACAACAGGTTTAATGTTGCCGCTTGTCAAATAGATCTTGCTTGATTCAGTAACGGTTATTGCTGTAGTGGTAGGAAGGGTGGTAAGTGTCATGGTCATGATCTCCTTAAAAGTGTTTGATTAAATAGGTCAGTGAACTATTATTCCTGGCCTGGCTTAGAACACACGGCGTGCCTGTCCAAAGGAATAGAGCAAGCCTTCAACAAGAACGGTGAGAACGATAACGGTTATCATGTCGGCTACTCCTTTGTGGTAGTTGAAAATAGGTCAGTGACCTATGGCCCCTATGGGCAAAAAATCTGTGGTGAGAACCTCGGCCCTCACTAACCCCCACCACATACTCCGACCCAATTTTTTGAAAAACTATTTTTTGATAATCAAAAAATTCCAACCCAATTTTTTGAAAAACTCTTTTTTGATAATCACTTCCCAAATTAGAAAAAGTACTTTATACTACCTCCATGAATATGTTGACAAAACACATTGAGTGTGATCCGGAACAGTGTCCGATAGCAGAAGAGTGCCCCAATGGGCCTATGCCTGGGGCGCCCTGTCACATCAAGGAACAATTTTTATTCCAACTCGATCGTACCGTCAGCGACACCTTTAAAAAGCTCGACGACGCGCCGGAAACTAGGCTCAGGTTGGACCTTCTGCTCCGACCACTTTTTGAACAATTACTGCTATTAAAGATGGGCGAGACGCAGCATCGGAAGCTGTTCCACGGAAAAGGGATAAACCCGATCTTTCGAGAAATGCGACAATGCATCTCAGCCATCAACAACGTATTGACCGAGACGATGAGGGCATATAAGGAAGAGACCGCGGACAAGCCGTTGAAGTCGGCAATGGGCGAACTGCTCAACGGCAACGGCTACTATGAGATGCTGTGCTACGACGGCCAGGGCAGTGTAGAAGCCCGGGTAGGGCCAAATTAATTGTAGAAGCCCGGGTAGACCCGAATTAATTGTAGAGGCCCAGCCCCTGACCAAATTAAATTTGACAGGTCCACGCCAATGTTGTACAAATAATTTGTCAGGGCCGCTCCTCCCGGACACGCTTGCATTACTTTTTGTCCCACCACCTTGAAGCCCCATACGGCCACCCCGTATGGGGTTTTGTCGTTTGTACGCGGATTTGCTTTGACTTTTAAAAATAATATGTCAATACTAAAAGCCTAAATTTTAAAAGACCCACCTTAATAAGGAGATACCCTTATGGCTTTGGAAAAAACCCGTACTGTTGGTGTTCCCGGTGTCTACCTTATGGAGGAATCTTCCATTGGTATCCAAGGATTAACAGTCCCCGGCACCTGGAAACTTTTTTATACTGATGGCGCAGAAGAAGGCATAAAAGAACTCCCAATAGGCGCTGCCGGCCTCGCCCTTATCTCCCAAGGAAGTACTGGCGCCCCGGTATGGGAAGCAAGAGCCAAAACAATAGCAAGTGGAGTTCAGGCCCTTACTACAGAAGAAATTGCAGACAGCGCCTGCGCTGCCTTGATCACGGTCGAAGCCCCGGGAGTCCTCACAACCGACGTTGTGGATATTGGCTACAACGAAACCCCGATCGGCAAGACAGGTTATGACCCAACCACAGACGAGTTATCCATCAGAGCTTTCCCAACTGCTGACAACATCAACATCCTGGTCTGTAATCGTACCGGAGCAGCTGTAACCCCCGCAGCAATGACAGTAAATTGGAGGGTACTCAGATGACCAGTTGGCCATATGTAAACGGCCCATCACCAGGTGCATTGTCAATCCCGAGGACTGGACTACAGATGCTCATCAAGAAGGACCCAGCGACGGGGTTGCTCTTGCCCGATAGTATCGGCTTATCAATCAGCGATAAGCCAAACGTCAGGACAGAAATATGGGCGTTGCTCTTTGATGAGTTTGACGAACCGTACAGTGACGAGCAGCGGATCATCAACATCGAAGCCAGCGCCATCCTGAATAACGGTTGGGAGTTGGTCGGAAACTCGACAAAAGGCTACGCTGTTTATGAAGAAGGCTCAGATATGCAGAGACCGTATCGGTATTTTGGAGAGATTCTTATTGAGGGTTGGCAATGGTCAGATGGATCAAATATGCAATGGTCAGATGGATCAAATATGGAGAGTGGATCATGAATAAGATAGCAGTAATTTTTATTTTATTAATACTGGCTGGGCCATCTTATGGAGCTAGTTGGAAGAATAAGAGTGGGATAACCGAACTAACGACACCTGCCGGTACAGAATTTGTGCCTATCCAGAAAACCACTGGTGAAACAACTGCTGATCACTGGATACCGTTAACCGGGATTAAATCCTATGTTCTTGCTGACACAGTAGAGATTACCGCAGGGACCGGCCTCACCTTTGACAGTGGAACCAGCACGCTGAACATTGACGACACCGCAGTAACCCCGGCAGCCTACACCAATGCCAATATCACGGTTGATCAGCAGGGGCGGGTTACGGCGGCGGCGAATGGATCAGGCGGAGTTGGCGGCTATGTAGCGACACCAACTTATTCCGATGATCCCTGCACGGTTGGGGAGTGGTCATTTAATGGCACTAATCATTACATTTGCGAGGCCACCAATCAATGGGATTATTACGCAGTCACTTTTACTGGATGGAATAATCCCACCCCATCGGCGTCCAGTGAGACGCTATTTCCTACGGCAGATCATGTGCATCAATGGGATAGCACAGGGGCCAATGGATGGTCACAGTTAGTTGATACTAGTGATTCGACGTATATTTCCACCTCCGCGAACTTCGAGGTTGATACTCCAACACTGGCAAATACTGCCGATTGTGCTGGGAAAGCCATTACATCGGTCGCAACCACTATCCGCGCATGGTCAACAACTACAGGTGGAACGGTTAGAATTGCTTTGCTTGAGAAAGCTGTAGGTGGCACAAGTGCTTATCTCAATACCGCTGGGGCTGCGGCGGATATCACTCTCAATACAACTCCAACAGACTACACGGTAACGTTGGCAACCACCCCGAGCGGCTGGACCGATAACCCGGCAACGACATGGACATGCGCGATTATTGACGCATTCGAGGCAGGCGCTCGGTCGTACTCAGTTGTTGGGAAAGACGCTCGAATTTCCGAAGTATCGGTACAGGTGAACTATGAATAGTTTAATATTTATAACTGTCTTGTTATGGTCGAGCCTCGCCATTGCCGCCCCACACCTGAATTTTTCTGACCTGATATCTGGACCAGATATTGGGGTCGGTGATGGGGTAGGCAGCGGGGCAATAGTTACATTATGGGGTAATAGGCTTGGGAGTGCTCAGGGCGCATCGAAGGTTTATTTTACTGATTCAGCGGCGCAAAAACGAGAGGCTGCCCATGTGTATTATTGGAAAAACGCTGATGGTTTAATCCCCGGTGGACCTTCAAACCTCTACAGCTCCCACAGAATGCAGGAAATAGCATTTTCAATTCCCGATTCCGCCATAGGGGCCGGGACAATAACGGTTGAGGTTGATTCGGTTGAGTCAAATTCTCTCCCATTCACTGTGCGATCTGGAGCTATTTACTATATCTCAGATGATGGTGACAACACCACCGGAGATGGTAGTTTTGCGGCTCCATGGAAATCTATGGGATATTACAGCTCCCCTCCTGGTGTATCAGCAAAAGCCGGGGTAATTGCGGGGGATATTGTCTACAGCTTGGGGAGCGATCTTGCTGCACAGGAGGCAATCAGGGGGAAAGCTGGAACCTCTGATAACCATTTTGCAATTATCTCCTATCCTGGCTATCTGTATGAGGTTACATCAACCCTATCGACTACCAGCGGGATTGTAAATTACTACCCCTATGACTCATCATATTGGGTAGTATCAAAGGCGAGAGTGATAACGGAAGTTAGCGGGGTGTCTGTCGGAACCGGCTGGCGGGTAATAGGTAATGAGATCACCGACACCACCTGCGCCAACGGCGAGGGGGGGGCTATTACAGCCCCGTTCGGCAAAGGTGGGGATACTAAATCATATGGCAACTATATTCACGACTTCGGTTGTCCTTCGACAACCACAAAACACCACGTTTTTTACATTTCAAACAGGTCAAAATCTGTCATAACAGGTTCTGATGATTTGAAATATGCTTGCAAGGTCGATCATGTTTCTAGCAGTGAAACTACACCAGTTACCGGCGCATCGTGGGAAACATATTGGGAACTATCCACCGTCTCAACAACACCGTCTGCTTGGATTAACTCCACCAATTACAAAAGCGGGAATATTCCAGGCTTTGATATATCCTGGAATCGTCTTGAAGACAATGACGCGAGAAATGGACTGCATATATATGATGAGGGATTGTGCGGCGATATCGTTACTGATATAAATATCGCAAATAATCTTGTCCGCAATCAGGCTGGCGGCGCGATAACCATAGGCAGTTTGTTCACATATCAGGTGTCCCCGTGTCTATCAACAACAGTCAATGTTTACAACAATATCGTTCATGCCCCTGGCAGTCCTCCTCACACCCAGCCTGGATACACCACTGCTGGTCTGCAAATATATGGGGCTGGTTTTGATGGCCATGTAAACGCGTACAACAATACATTTATCGCAACTCCGTATAACATGGAAACAGTCGGCGTTTATGGCTCAGGGTATACCACGATGTGGCGGTATCCTGGAACCTGGAACTATGAGAATAATATTGTTATTGATACATTAGACGCTCGTTACGAGCCAGTGATAACCAACAAAAACCCCACATCGTCAAACAACGTGTGGTATAACGGAGGCAATGGCGCACCTGCATCCCCGCCCGCATGGGACTCTGGGTATATGACCGCCGATCCATTACTCACTGACCCAGATAATGGAGACTTTACATTGCAATCTAGCAGTGGCGCGATTGGTTTCGGGGTTGTTTGGGCCGCTGCTGAGTATGATTTTTATGGGGCGTATAGGGGAGCTGACGCTTTCGATGTAGGTGCGCTTGAGTACGATCCGGCCCTTCCTGCACCAGATCCTACCTGCTCAGACCTGGCCCAAAACGGCGACGAAACCGGCGTAGACTGCGGCGGCTCATGCCCGGCTTGTAGCACTCCAAGAACTTGGCAACAAGCAGCATTCACCTTCGGCACAGAGCCGATGGCTTTCATTGAGGAGTAGTGGGCTTGCACGATATGAAACTACACTCTTCCTTCTGAGGTATCCTTAAGCCCTAGTATTCCTGACACTGGAATACTAGGGCTTTTCTTTTTAAAACAAAAAGTTTATAAGAATTGAAACAATCTCACCAAAATTGGAGTGGATATGGTAGAAAAAACAAGTTTTCAGGAAATGACGGATGCTGAAAAACTATACCATATTCGCGCCAGAATGCGTTTCTACCAAACAGACCCACTTGGGGCCGAGACTTGGATCGAAGAGCATGTTCACACTAATATATTGGATTTTGCCTTAAACATTGAACGCTGGGTCCCGATAGGGGATTTAGCTAACATGATTACCCCCCACCCAATTACCGGACGGACGTACCACGGAATGTGGAAGTGGCAAAAAGAAAACTTTATTCGTCCGGCAACCTCTCGGGACGAGTACGGGCTGCTCAAATATCACACGGTGTGCAACGTTCAACCGCGGGGTGAAGGTAAATCATATCAAACATGTCTATTAATACTTTGGCGATTTTTCTGTCTCCCCGCCCAAACCATCATTCTTGGCGCCAACAGCAAAGACCAATCCAAGTTTGCACTATATGATATTCTTGTTAAACTAATTAGAAATTCTCCAAAACTCATTGCTATTCTTGGTGCTGAAAATATTTTAGAAAAAGAAATAAGATTAAAAAATTCTAAGGGTGAAGCTGTTTCAAAGATTATAGCAGTGTCCGCGTTCACAGGAATATATAGTAATATAACTAGTTATGCCTTTTCAGAGCTTTTTGACCTAACGAATCCAAAGTTCTTTTACCAGTTGGATTCCTCGCGCCGGAATATCCCCAACAGCCAGGGCTACATCGACAGTACGGTCTCGGAGAAAGGCCACGTCCTACATAATCTCTATGAGGCCTCGCCGCTGGTAAAGAACACCGATCCGGGAATCCTGTTCTGTTACCGTTTCTCTAATCAGGCCCTGGAAAAAGACTACCTCCACCCCTGCAACACCCAGGCTCAGTTGGATTCCTTTCGTACCAAGTTCACCCCGCCGGAATTCGCCCGTTACTTCAAGAATACCTGGACGCTGGTGGACACCTCGGTATTCCGCCCGGCTCTGATCCTCTCTGCCAAGTATATCGGGTATAACGGCACCTTGGGTATGCAGTCGAACGTGCTGAAGAATTGCCAGATGATTGCTAAGCTGGAAGAGGAGCAGGAATCGGACGACCTCAGGGATAACCGCTCGAGGATTGAGGAGCTGAAGGCGGAAATGATACCGCTGCCTTACTCTCTGGAAGAAGACTTTCACCCTGTCTGTATATCGATGCATGATTTGCAATACCTTGGTGATCTCTACGACACCAACTGGGCGATCGGCACCGGCGCCGATATCGCGGACCCGTTAAAGGATGAAATCAACAAAGGCGCCCAATCCTTTCTCACCTTTATTGCCAAGGGGCTGCCGGGGTCGCGGTCCCAGCCGGACCTTCACCTCACACTAAAAGATAACGCCAGATACATTTATTTTCTCATCCACCTGGTCCATATCCAGAGCAACGAGGCAGGAGAAATCCAGGAGAAGTTGGAGGATTTTGCCTATGAATTCGGGATAGTACAGACGTTCTGCTCTGAGCGTTGGGGGGCGGGGGCGCTGCGGAAGTACTGTGAGGAAAATGACATCAAGATCGAGCTTATCTCTCCGACCTACGACAAACAGCGTTCCGGTTTTAATGAGTTTTATCGGTTGGTGCAGTCCGGGTTGTTCAAGATCCCCGACACAGTCATTCGCGGCAAGGAGACCGACGACGTGCTCAAAGAGGAGATGCAGGCGTTTAGGCACGACGTACATAAAAAATGGTACGGCAGCCTGACCAAAAGTAACGCCAAAGGGGTGCAGGACGATGTGATGTTCGCCATCTGCTGGGGGATCTACGGCCTTAGGGAAATCACACCAGACGACTTTGGCGCGCATAACGGCAACATCTTCATGGGCGCTTCCGTCCACAACCATGACTTAGTAGGGAGATATAAATGAGTGAAGACTCTTTGCAGCACTTTGATGAATTGGTAGCCAGCCTGGATGGTTTAAGTGACGCCAACCTGGACGTGCTGATCGGCAAGGTCGGGGCTATGGCCCCCTGGCAAGGCAACCCTGCCGGCAGCGCCGCGGGCTACAACAACGGCGTGGACGTGGACGGCTTCAAGCTGAAGATGGTGGGGGATGACTTTGCCTACGCCGGCTTCCAGCAGCTGCAGCGGGCCTGCTGGGAAAAGTTCAACCGAAACCCGTTCGTGTTCACCACGGTGATGGATACGACCGGGAGGTTGACCGGGCTCGGTTTTGACCAGGGCAGTACCTACACAAAGGCTGATGAGTTTATGAGAAAAGTCTGGACGGATCCACGTAACCTCCTGGTCCAGCACTTCTCCAAATACGTCGCCCGGGCGGTGATCCAGGGGGAGCTTTTTCTGGTGTTTACCATTCACAAAGACGGCTTTGTCGAGGTTGACTTCATCAGCCCTACAGCTATCAGCGGCTTTCAAAACGGCTCAGGCATTCTCACACCGGAGAATAAACCAATGTTTCCGCTCCTTTATAGGGTAGAAACCACGACCAACAGCATAACCCGAGCCCGGTTTATCCCTTCGATCAACCTGGCCTATTATCCGGAATTGTGGAAGACTCTGCGGGCGCATCCGGAGTGGCCCTCCGTGGTTGAGAGTGACATTGCGGGCAAGGATTCTTCCCCAAAATTTAAACCGTTAGGCGGCTACACCCAGTTCATGGTCCAGTTTGACCAGGGCTTGGTGACCTCGCGAAACGTCGGCAGGTTAAAGGTAACCCTGGAGTGGCTCGAGCACTACGACAACATCAAGAAGTGGGAGCTGGATCATAAGAAATCCTCCGGCGCTTATCTGTGGTCGATCGAGGTTGTGGACCGGGCGGCCTTCCGGCTGTGGCTGGGGATGTCTGATGAAGAGCGAAAGAAGACAGGGCTTATGCAGCCTAAGACCCCGGGGATGACGGTGTTTTTACCCCCCGGGTTTAAGCTGACCTGCAATAACCCGAAGTTGTCCTCGATTACCAACCAGGACGACGACATCCTGCGCATGGTCTCGGCCGGCCTCAACACCTCCGAGGATATGATGACCGGCAGCAGCTCCGGTCAGACCTACGGCGGGGTAAAGATGAGCCGGGGCCCGATCGCGGACAGGGTCGCGGACCAGGTCGCGGACCTGGAGCGGTTTATGACCTACACCTTTTGGCGTGGAGCTTTGTTCCTGCACTCAAAAACAGGACATATGCCCTGGACCGTATCGGAAAATAAGGCCTACAAATTTGAAAACGGGGTGGCCAAGTTTAAGAAGGTACCGGTCGAGGCTCATGAGACGATAGCGATTAACTGGCCGCTGTCTGAAATAGGCGACCTTGAGTCCAAGGTCAAGGCATTGCTCGGGGTCAAGCACGGGGCGGTGAACCAGACCTTGGGGATCGCCAGCGAGGATATAGCCCGGCGGATCGGCTTCCAAAATCTCCACAAGAGCAGGCTGAAACTGGCGACGGAAGAGAAACTGTACCCCAAATTGATAACCGAGCTTGAGGCCGAGCAGTTGGCGGAAAAGGTGGCCGAGCCAGGGGCAGCACCACGACAAAAGAAAGTTCCTGAAGAACAAGAAGATATGGATAATTCTTGACAAAGAGAGTTTGGCCCTATATGGTTCGCCTAACTCATTAAATATAAGGACTTAGCCATATGCCGAGATCTCTTACCCGAATAGCCGCCGTACTCCTGGACAGCCCCTGGGCCATTCAGGAGTCGTGGCTGCAGGAAATGTATGCAATTTTCCGAGCCCATCAAACCGATGGAGCTTTGGCTAACTCCTTGGCTTTTAAAGGAATCCTCCAGAAAGACGAGGACTCGGACGAGGACGCCAATTACCGGTTGCACCGCGGCGTGTATCGCCGGGGCCCGGTGGCGGTGATTCCTGTCCGAGGGCCAATATTCCCCCGCGCAAACCTGATGACCAAGTACTGTGGCGCCACTTCCTTGGAGTTGGTGACGGCAGATGTCCTGGCCGCGGAGATGGACCCGGATGTCAAGCACATCGTGTTCCCGTCGGACTCCCCCGGCGGGGTGGTGACCGGGGTGGATGAGTTTGGGGCGGTGCTTCGTCAGCTGACCAAACCTACTTACGGACACGTCTCTGGCATGGGTGCCTCCGCCATGTACTGGATTCTCTCGCAGATGACTCAGATCAGCATCTCCCCGACGTCCGCCGTCGGCAGCCTCGGGGTGGTGATGTCGATGACGAAGTATCGGAAGGCGGGTGCGGAAGAGTACCCGAAAGAACTGCAGTTTGTAAGCTCCATCAGTCCCAAGAAAAGGTTGGACCCTGAATCAAAAGAGGGCGAAACCGAAATACTTTCCATGGTTAACAGTATCGCCGAGGTGTTTGCCAAGGAAGTAGCCGCAGGTCGAAAAGTCAGTCTTGAGACGGTACTGGAGCGTTTTGGCCAAGGAGGCATGATCACCGGTGAGGCCGCGGTAGCGGCAGGCATGGTGGATCGCGTCGATACCCTAGAGGCTCTCCTTGATCGATTGGAAAAGGAAGAGACCACATCATATTCATCGTATGGAGATTACCAGATGAAGAAAGCTGAATATAAGGATAAATTTCCCGGAGAGTATGAAGCGATCCGGGCCGAGGGGGCCGCGGAGGTGTCTGCGAACCTGACCTCGGCAACCACCAAGATCGTGCTCCTTGAGCAGGATAACAGCCAGTTGAAAAGCCAGCTCGATAAGGCAGCTGAGATCAATGCCGCCAACGACGCTCGATTGAAAGCCTTGGAGAAAGATAAGGCGATCGCCTTGGAAAAAGCCAACCAGGTCCAGGCTGAGGGTGTGTTCTCCGAGGTGTTTAAGGCCTCGGGCATCCCCGGCCGGCTTGAAGATAAGGTACGCAGGACTTGCGCCACTTCCGAGTCCTTTACCAAGGACGGTGTGTTTGATGCCGAGGGTTACAAAGCCTCGATCAGCGCCGAAGTTGGTGATTGGGCCAAGGAACTTGGAGCCAAGGCGGAAGAAGAGCCGGTGCTTAAGGGTCTTGGCGCCAAGGGCAACGAAGACACCGACGACCTGACCAAGGTCGACGCTACGGTCGACGCCTTGCTGGCATTTGTCTCTCCCGCAGCCGCCGTGTAATCGATTAACTATATCCTTTGGAGGGTATTTGATATGAATCAGCCTTACGGACTTGGCGGATCTACTCCGCAGTTCAACGCATCCGGGCGGACCCCCGGAATCGCGCCGTTGTTTTACTCTTACCGGGAGCAGGCACTTATCCTGCCCGCGACCATCCTGGGCGGTTTTGGCCCCCTGAAGGCGGGCACGGTCATGGCCACCTATGGGGAATACGCCGTGCCCTACATCCCGACCACAATTGCTCTTACGGATGTCGGACGGTCATTCCTGGCTGCGGATGTTACAGCGGGCACGGATTTGTACATGACCAACACCGCGGCCCTGAAGTTCAAAGTGGGCCAGACCATCTGCTCCTCCGATAGCGACAACACCTATACCGACGGCGGCCCCATCACCGCGATAGTTGTGGATGCGGTCCCCGGGCTTACCAAGGTGACGGTGACGAACGACATCACCGCGACCGTGGCCAAGCTGGCCAACGTCTACCACAAGACCTTGACCAACGGCAAGTTCTCGGCGGCCACCTGTATAATCGATCAGGCGGTAGATACCGGTAGTTCTGACTACCCGGCCCCCGCTGGCGCCAACGTGTCGATCGTCTTGTCAAACGCAGTACTGTACACCAACGCTTTGGTGGGCATGGATGCGGCGGCTATTACCGCCCTCGGCGCCGTTTCCCGAGGCAAATTCACCATTCTGAAATAAGGGGAAACGAATATGAAAGGTTCTGCGGGAATTCCCGAACTCCAACTCACTACACTCAATAAGCTGGTCCAGAAGCTGCCGGCCGCACCCACTCTCACCTTCACCAATATGTTCCCGGAAATCCGGGCACAGAGTGACTCGATCGAGTGGGAGGTTGAATATGGTTCTGCCGGCATGACCCCGTTCGTCGCCCCGGGCGCGGTCGCCCCCAAGGTCGGCCGTGACGGTATCGGCAACGGCTCCGCCAAGGTCGCCTATATGAAGGAGGCCGGGTTCCTCGATGAGTCTGTGCTGAATAACCTGCGGGCGGTGGGTACCGATCGCACCAAGGAGACCGGGCAGCGTCAGGTTGCCAGGCTGATCCAGAAACTCCGCGCCAGGATGGACCGGCGCCGTGAGTGGATGACCGCCAAAGCTGTTCTTGATGGCGGCTTCTCCTATCTGGAGAAGGGTGGCACCAGGATCACCGTTAACTACGGTATCCCGGCCACTCACCTTGTTACCCTCACGACCAACTACAAATGGAACGGCGGCTCCACCAGAAATATCCTGGACGACGTGCTTACCGGCAACCAGGTGTTGGCGGACGATGCCGGCATCAAGGCCAAGTTCTGTACCTTGAACAGCACCCTGTTGAAGACCTTGATGTTGGATTCCACCATCCAGGCACTGTTGGCCAAGTCGGCCTTTGGTGATGGGGATCTCTTCAAGAACCCGGCGGGGGTAATCGGCACCTTGCTCGGTGTCGGGCCTCTGCAGGTCTTTGATGACTTCCATGAGGTTGACATCGTGCTTACCGCCGCGGCCACCGCCGGCGACACCGCTATCTACGTTACCTATGCCGAGGATGTGGCGGTGGGTGCCAAGGTGCGTTTTTACGATGACACCAAACCCAATACCTGGGAGGATAAGGTCGTTTCTGCGGTCGACACCAGTGCTGGCACTATCACCCTCTCCGTGGCTCTGGTTGGCTCTTACGCCCTGGGCAAGTCGTCTGTGCGGGTACGGGAGAAGATCGTCAAGGACAACAAGTTTATTATGTGGTCTGACACCAACGCCGATGGTATGAAGATAGCGGAAAACGTCCTGGCGCCTTTTGGCCTCGGCGGCAACTACGGCGTGACCATGGACACCAAGGACGAGTTTGACCCGGAAGGCACTGTCGTCCGTATCCAGAACAAATCTCTGCCGGTTGTTTATCATCCGGATTGTTCCTACGTACTGACTGTGTTCTAAGCATAAACAGCAAAAGTTCCTGTATCAAGGCCCAGCCCTTCACTGGGTTGGGCTTTTTAATTTAGTCGATAACTATCGAGGATATTATGGAAGAAAAAAGAGTTCTTCGCACCAAAGTAACCCTGGCTTTTGGCAGCTCACTCACCCTCCCCCCGGGGGACTACGAGGGCGACAACATTCCGCCGCAGTTGGAGCAGGAGTACGAGGCTGGCTCCCCGCATGTGGAGGAGGTCCTGACCAGGTTCGAGAAACCTCGCCAAGCACATCCTGTTAAAGAAGCACGGCGCCCTAAGAAGGCAGCCCCACCACCTGTCGACCCGGAACCAGAGAAGGTAGCTCCGGCCGCATCATCTCACGAGCCTGCTGAATAACTGGAGGGCCTATGGCTATTGCAGACACAACAGAATTGACAGCGAGGCTGGCGGCCCTGATGGGGTCTGCGTGGTCGACCCTTTCCGCGGACGCACAGGCGGCGGTTATCACCCAGGCCGGCGAAGAGCTTGGTTGGGTGTTTCCTATTTTGGTCTCGAGGAAAGCCTATTGGATGGTAGAGCGTTGTAAGCGCCACACCCTATATACTACACTGGTGCTGCAGGCCGAGCGTTTCCAATATAAGCAGATAAAATTACAACAAAAATTTGACAACTACTTCAAGATAATCAGCGCCATGGACGCGGAGTTCGCCCAAGCCATGGAAGAAGAGCCTGCCCTGATGGACATCAGCGCCTTGGATGATGCCACAAGTGAGCTGCTGGCCAAGGGCTTTATGGCCAATCCGGCCGGGTTTGTTTATGACCAGATAGGCCAGGATGTAACCTATGAGTATAGCTGACGAAATTCGGGCGGTACTGCAGGAGGTGGGATCCGAGATGACCATCCGGAAACCCGGCGGCACTCTTGTCACCGGAGAGTTCCTGGATGACAACAGCCACACCGAGCACACCAACCCGATGATCCGGGCCTTCTTTTTTGACTTGAATCTGCAGGCGCCGACCGCAGCTGTAGTGGGTGACACCTTGATCTGGGGGAGTGATCCGCATCAAGCCGAGGTCATTCTCACAGCCATTGCTCCGCAGATGTTCGAGAACGAGGTTGTCGAGTACATCGCCTCCGGCTATGTGGTCAACGCCAAAGGGGCCTTCTGGAAATACGATCAAGACGCCGTAGCCAACGAGGCCAACAAATACGACCCGGTGCCCGCCTGGGTGCAGCTCTATCCAGGCGTGGAGATCCATGGCGCGGTCATGGACCAGATGTACCGCTCAATGGCCAAGCCGGCCGCAAATGAGTCCATGGATGTGTCAGTGATACGTCTGCAACTGTTTATCAGTTCCTACTTTGCGGATATCGCCATGGGTATGCAGTGGCGTTCTGCTGTTGGAGGTGTGGTGTACAAGGTTGACCACATCGAGGACAACAATTTCATCGGCATCAGGTCCGTGTTTTTGACGGAGGACACCAGGGCATGACGAAAAAGATTGTAGAAAAGCGGTTAGGTCGCGCAATGGATGGTGCCCTGATGTTATTTGAGCAAACCTTTGAGGGCAAAAAACAGGGATATTCAATAGGCCGATTTACCAGCAATCTCACGAGATATGGACGAGGAGTTGAAGGTCTGGGTAGGGCTATGTACTACTTTGTTCCAAGCGGAAAATACGGCGGTGGTGGTACCTTGTCCCCAGCGATGGCTGTCCATGCCCTGGATTACATTAAAAAATCTTTACTGGCAGGAGGCAACAACCCCAGATACAAAGGCCCACCAATGGATCCACTTAGTGACGGCGAGGGGACTAAGGCTGGGCCTGGTTGGGGGTATGCACATTGGAAGCACAAGGTCTCCTATTTTAGAGGTGCCCCGTTGATGCGGTTAACAGGGGCTACACTGGCCTCGCTTGGTATTCGAACAAGCGCGGGAGGCAAAACCGTGATCACGGTTAATGGAGACTATGTAGGCCCTTCAGCAGCTCCTGGTGTGCCGGGGGTGAAGGTATCAGATTATGTCTATGTCCATGAATATGGCAGTGGGGGTGTAACTGGTAAAATCCCTGGCCGGCCGATAATTACGGGCTCGATGCTTGGATGGATAGCAACCCAATCGGATGCTTGGCGTATAGCCTTTCAGCGGCTTATGCGAGAAATCGTCTGGATGAAACGTGATCGTGGTGGGAAAGAGGATCTGGCGGACGATATCATTATACCAAGGGATGATGAAGATGACTCGTCCAGTGGTAATAGTGCGATAGATGTTCTGGCCAACATCAACCGTCAGGCTGATCGCTTGGACAACTTAGCCAAGACCGTGTCCAGGGTAGCAGCCGATCTCGTCTACAAAACAGCTAGGGCAGCACCGCTTACGCCGACACAGAAATCCCAATTGAAACCTATTCTTTTTCAAGAGCTAGCCAGCAGTGGTTACAACTCTGATAAAATAGCAGAGATCGTTGAGATAGCTTTTGGTGGTAGGATCCCAAGAGAGTACATCTACGATTAAGAGGCATTACATGCAAGTATTGGAAGTCCTTCCTGTCGGGTTCAGAATAATCGTGGCGTATTCCCTTGACGATCTGAAGCACCTCAAAATCATCATGGACAACATGACCTTCAACATGGACGGGGACAACCCCGCCCACGTCGCGGCCAATGACTACCTGCACGGGCGCTTTTACCCCGAACTTGCTGATACCTTAAAGGAGCTGCTGCCTAATGTCGCTGCATCCGACCTTAAGTGAAGAGTGTATCCAGTACTCCATCAAGAAGTACTTCTACAGTGGCTTAAAGGCTGTAGATGGGGTGCCGGTGTACTTCGCGCATATTTACATGACCCCCAAGGCCAGTGTTTCTGGCATCGAGCACGATACCTGGGTCAAGTTTTTCTTTGGCGGAGCGTACCCTGTTGGCGGCCTGAGCGTGGTGAAGGTCGGGGCCTACGTCTTTTCCCGGGGTTCGGCTACGGCCTCGTCCGGCAATCTCCTGGCCCAGACTAGGGACAAGCTCATGGCCTATTTGGTCAATACTGACCCAGCGGGGAATGGTATTCGGGCTATCCCTTTGTTGGACTTAACAAATGTGGAGTGCTCCAGGATGGTGGTAACTTTGGGAGAGCCCTCGGACGAAGAGGAAGCCGACGACAACACCCTTTATCGGTTGATCCCGATTCGTTTAAAATTCGCTACAATATAGGCAATTTATGTACGAGGCGAACTGTGAGAAGTGTGGCAAACGACTGCTGGTCCGGCAGGATAATGGGCTGTGGCGGTTTGAGTTCGGCCGTTTTGGTTCGAGGAAGGAGCCGGTGGTCGACATTGAAATCCACGGATCTGTCAGGATGTTGTGTCTGAGGAAGAGTTGCAGACATCTTAATATATTTGATTTTTTCCCCAATAAAAGGTAACTATAGGCAAAAGTGTGTAACCAGTCCTGCAATACAGGAATAGTATCCTCGGCTTAATTAACTTTACGGAGAACCACTATGAGAACAGGACCTATTACGAGAGACGCCTCAACCGTCCAGCTTGGCTTAAGCCAAATTCGGATCGGTAAGTCCGCGTCACATATCGCCACAGTGACTCCGGTGCTGACAGCCCTGGATTCCCTTGGCGCCTTGGCGTCCACCGCCTTCAACTCCGAGACCGAATATTTCGATTTGGAGTCGGGCTTTCCGCTGTCTTTGGATGCAACCTTCCCGATGCGGGAGACCAACACCCTGGAATGCGCCTTCAAGGAAATCACTCCAAAGAGTCTGGCAATTTCCCGAGGTATGGACCCTTTCGCGGATATCGCCGCGGCTGCCACGATCCTTTCCACCAAAACTGTCGCCGGCGTTCACGTCGTTGATGACATCGCGGTTACCGATGCCGGTGGAGTTATCACCGACATCTGGACAGTAGTTTTTACGGGCGCCGCCAACTACAAGGTTTATGGCAGAATAACGGGGTACGTCGGCACCTCCGCTATTACCTCCGCGTTCGCGCCGGACAATGGTGGTAACCCCTACTTCACCATCCCCGCCAACCACTTTACTGGTACCTGGGCAGCTGACCAGGAACAGGTATTCGCCACTACAGCCTTTGTTTCCGGAACCAGCGCCTACACCAACGCTCATCTCGGGAATATCCCTCTTGGCACCCTGGCGGCGCCGAAGTTCCTGAGGGTCGAGGCTGTATACACCTTCCCGAACCCGGCCTACTCGATGGTAATTGTTTTCCCGCGGGCGAATATCACTTCGAGCTTGAACCTCGATCAGCAGCCTGAAGACGCGGCGGCGGTCACCATGACAATTAAGTCCATGGGCGCCAGTGAGGATACTACTGGCGGCAACGCCGCGTGGAACAACATGCCGAACGGCCAGATCCTGTTCCTTGGCGGCTGATAGCATTGGGCAGTAACAAGTCAGGCCGCCCATCTTATACAGATAGGCGGCCTGAGTTTTAACCTCAACAGGAGACCAAAATGGCCTTAAGTCCTAAAATCAGGAAAGTTGAAGTTGGTGTACGAGAAGTCCGTGAAGAGGTTCTTTATCCCCTCTCGATGGCAGATCAATTAGCCCTGCCGGACCAGATCATCGAAGCCGTCATTCAGATGGGGAAACTAGATGCGGGAGATCTTGCTGTTTCCACAGTCAAGAGCCTCTCAGGCAAAGGTGAACCAGGTGACGACAAGGACATGGCGACAATCAAAATCATCATGGACCTTATCGTGAAGAACATTGGTTACATCCTCGAGAAGTGCATGGACAAGGTCACCATGGCCGACCTCACCAACGAACAGTTCATCGACATCGTTGATGCCATATTTGAAGTCAACTACGAGGGCGCCGTGGGAAAGGCCTTGGACCTGGCGCAGAGGGTGAAGAAACTGTTTCGACCGGAGAAAGCGGCGACAGGTCCAGCAATTCCGGAGTTGACACCGCAGTAGCTTTCGTGCTGCAGAGCTACCCGGCTTACCGGATAGAGGACTTCTACACGAAGGCCTATCGAGAGGGGGGCGTGACCTATGAGCAGTTTCTTTTCCTCCATAAAGCTGCCGACGACCAACTGTACGGGCGCAACCGATTCATGGCCGCCATTCACGGGATCGATATTGACACCCCAGCAGCAGAGAAACCTGTTGGTGGTCCTCCCCGGGTTGCAACCAAAAGAGCAGGCTCCAAGATGCTGTTTGGAGATCCGGCGGAGTATACACACCTATCAGAACAGGAACGTGCCGAGTTGACCCAGAATATGCTGAAACACTGGAAGCCGCTGGGGAGTAAAATGTTGGAGCCGAAGAAACCAGAGTATCACACTTAAGGAATCCGCATGGGCGAGCAATCAGCAGTATTAGGGTTGGGGTCGAAGATTGAAGCCGGCACCAAACAGGCCTTCTCTACAATAGCCGACGGGTTCCGCCAGATCGCCAAGGCCATGTCAGACTCCGCCGCAGCAATGCGGAAAGTTGGGCAGGAGGCGCCAGCCAAGATCTTTGAGGACACCGCCAAGAGCATCAATAAACTCACCTCCGGGCTGGACAAGCAAGTAGCCTCGACGAAAATGCTGTCGAAAGCCCAAGTGGAGGGGCGGGCAGTGGTTGAGGCTGGCGCTGCCGCTCAGGAAAAGGCTGCATCTAAATTGGCGAAGGCCAATGCCGAACTTGAAAAGACACCGCTGATATCTGCCAAGGCAGCAGCCCAGCTTGACGTGCTGAAGACGAAGTTCCACGATGTGTTGAACGCCCCCGGGTCTGCAGGGAAATCCGCCAATACGCTGCTGTCTTCTTTTCTGACCCCTGGAGTGGGTAAGAACGGGGAGGCCACCTTACCCAAGATCAATGATGGTGGGCAGACAAAGATTCTGGAGGTGCAGTTGCAACGGCTGCAGGCAAGCTATCGAGAGACGACAGCGGTCGCAACCAAATCCGCGGCTACCTTCCAGAGCCTGAATGCAAAGTTCCCCGGGTTTGAGAAACATATACGTGCCCTAGACAAGACCAATCTCTCCTATCAGGAACAGATCAATGTCCTGAAAAGACTTAAGACAGCAAGAGCAGAAGAAGAAGCGAAACAACGGCAGGCGAATAAGGAGTTAATTAAAACGGCGGCTCTGAACGAAAAAGCATCAGCAAGCGTCAACAAATTAGCGAGAGATTACAGTAGGCTACTCGCCTCTAAGGGGGCTACTGGAGCGAACGCCAGAAATCTCTTTGCACAGTTTGTACCCCAAGCAAGTGACAGCAAGAAAATTGAGGAGTTGAAAGCTCGGCTGGCTGAACTTCAGAAAAAGTTTGGGGAAGTAACGACAGCAGCAACCAAATCAGCTGCAGCCTTCCAGAGCTTGAATGCGAAGTTTCCCCAGTACGGGAAACAAATTGCCGCGCTTCAAAAAACCAATCTCTCCTATCAAGAACAGATCAATGTCCTGAAAAGGCTGGACGAGGCCAAGAAGAGAGAAGCCCAGTCCTCCGTGGATTACAGTAGGCAGTCAGAGGGTATCCAGCGCCTCAGGAAACAATACGCCGACCTCCGCCTCAGCACCGATCGGTATGGCCAGGCCGCCAACAAGATCATCGGAAATATCCGAGCCCACAATATCGAGATAGGGAAGGCCGGGGCTGCTTTAGGGGTCCTGCAGCGCCAGCAGAGAATAGCCGAGAGGGGGTTCACCACACTCGGCGGAGCTGTCAACCTGGTCATAACCAAACTTCGTTCCTACTCCGGCTACCTCGTAGCCTCGTCAGCCATCTTCACTTTTATCGCCGGTATCAGGACGGCGGTGTCGACAGTCGCCACTTACGACCAGTCCCTGAAGGACCTCCAGGCCATTACAGGGGCGACAAACACCGATCTGACGTTGATGGCGGACACGATGAAAAAGGTGGCCTCCGATACCAAATTCTCGGCAGCAGAGACTGCTGGAGGGATGAAGCTTCTTGGTCAGGCCGGCCTGGATGCCAAGGAGACCGTAGCTGCAATCCCCGGGGTCACCAACCTTGCTACCGGTACCATGACGGATCTGGCTACGGTAGTGGATCTGACGTCAACTACTTTGCGGGCTTTTGGCCTTGCCGCTAAGGACACCGGCTATATCACCGACGTCTTCGCCAACGCCGTCAATAAATCTAAGCTGACGATCGAGGACATCAAGACGGCCTTTAACTACATCGCTCCCGCGGCCCACAACGCCGGCATGTCTTTGGACGAAACCGCCCGGGTGATGATGGTCTTGCGCGACAACGGTTTGAAGGCCAGCTCCATGGCCACGGGCTTCCGCCGGATCCTGGCCAAGCTGGCTATCCCGACGGAGAGCTTTAAGAAAAACGTTAAGGCTGCCGGATTGACTCTGGCTGATTTTGATGTGAACTCGCAAGGGATCTCCAAGGTACTCCACAACTTATCCAAGGTCGTGACCACCAACAAGGAGGCCTTCGCTGACTTCGGGATCTACGGCTCTGCTGCGGTTACCGCCCTGATCAAGGATGTCGATAAATTTGATCTACTCGGCGCGTCCATAAGCCGATCGGGATCCGCGGCGGAGATGGCGCAGATCCAGTTACAGGGTCTGCAGCTGATGTTCAAGAACCTTCAGGATAAGGTCAAAAACCTGTGGATCGCCATGGGCGAGGGCGGCCTCACCGGTGTATTGAAGGCCATGGTCAATGTCGCCAGGGGCGCCGTGGACGTACTTACAGACTTAGCCAGTAATGGAGTCGTCAGATTTGCCGTGCAGGCGACACTGGCCGCCGCCGCCGCCCACGGCCTGGTCCTGGCTTTTCAGTGGTTCAAAGGCGCCACCTTTATTACCTCAGCGTTGTCTTCAATATCCCTGGGCTTGGCTGCGGTCCAAGTGGCGATGGGCAGCACGACTACCAGTACCATCGCTTTGACTATGGCACTGAACAGTCTAAAGGCTGGTTTCATGACCTTCCTGCCTACAGCAATTGTTGCCGCGATTGGGTACGTCATTTATGAAGTGACCACCTATACCCAGGCTTTGAAGGACAACGCCGTTGAGATCCGAGCCGTCACCTCACAGGTTGAGGACCAGATAGTAAAGCTGAATGCAGCTGAGCGGGTATTTAAGAAAAACACAGCTACCCAGAATGCCCAATCTGAAACTCTGGAAAAACTGATTGCTGACTACCCCAGATTCGCTACCGCCCTACGCACTGCCATGGGCGACGGGGAGGACCTGGCCAGAGTCTTGGGCGAGATCCGGAAGGAACAGGAAGCCCTCCTCCAGCAGAAGTTGGGCGAGGCGATGGCCAACACCAGCAAACTGTTGATCGACAACAGCTTGGCGGCTTCAAAATATGAATGGAGCCTCCGGGAACTTATTCAGTCTCAAGCCGCCGAGGATGAGACTCGGAAGCAGTTCAGTGAGAATAACGCGAAATATACCGAGCAGTACATCCGGGACGGTAAGGCAAAAAAGCTTACGGATAAGCAGATAGTTGCCTCTTTCCGGGAGGCCATGCGCGGTAAGTTCCTCTCCTCCAATGAAGTGGATAAGATGGTCGCGGGCCTCGAAGCAGCACTGAAATCTATGGAGGATCCGGCGTATCAGGCGGGGGTCAAAGTAGGCAAGGCAGGCGCTGCAGGTATAATCGAGGGCTTAGAGCTGGCTGAGGAGTTTGACAAATCCATAGCCACTATAGACTTCAAATCTTCCAACCAAAAACTGGAAAAGGGGCTTGCTGAAAGACTCTACGCTGTTTCCGTGGCTGAGGCCAAAGGCACCGTCGCCCATGAAGAAGCGGAACTCACAAAGCTCAATGCCACAATCAAAGCCTACGACGAGATGGTTGAAGTGGCCAAGGCTTACGCCAAGGCTGCGGATGCGGGTGGGACCCCGGAGCAGCAGACAGAAGCACAGACCAGGGTTGACGCCGCAGTTGAAAAGGCCAACCAAGTCAGGCTCCAGAAGCTGGAGGTATTTGGGCAAAAACGTATTGCTATTGAAGAGAAGCTCTCGTCTTGGCAGGAGAAGAGAATTGCCGAGGAGGCCAAGCACGACGACAAGGTGCTTGAAAATAGGAAAGGGACAGCGGACAAGCTGGCTGCCCTGGAGAAGGCCTCCGGTTTGATGGCCAAGAGTGTGGCCCAGGATGTCCTGGACTTTCGGGAAGAGCAGTCAAAGGAACTTGTCGAGCTGGAGGAAGAGGCCACTACCAAGATTGTCGAGATCGCTCGCGACGCCAAGGACAAGCGGATAGAGGCGGATAAGGATTACGAGGATAAAAGAGCCGAGCTGGTCAAGGCCAGGGTAGAGATTGAGCGGTCGGCGGCGGCAGACATAACCGGGCTGCAAGACTCTCTTCAGGACAAGATTACTAATATCAGGATGAAGGGTCTCGAGGGCCAAGCCAAGGAAAGCGCGTTGGCATCCGCGGCTGCCGAGCGGCTCGCCGCCGGGCAGCAGGCGCTTGCCGAGGCCAAGGCCAAGAACGACAAGGAGGCTATAGACCGGGCCAAAGAACTTATAGAGTCAGCTGGCGGCTACTACGACCAGTTGGAGAACCCAACCAGCGCTATCTCTGGTCTGCAGCAGGTAACAGACGCCTTGATCGAGGCCAGGAAAGCCCAAGAGCAGGTAGAGCTTGCTGAGAATCAGAGTAAGCTGGCTAAGGAAAAAGCGCTTCATCGAGACAAAATTAACGAGATCAATAAGTTAGAGGACGAAGCTCTCAAGAAGAACCAGGACAGGTTCACAGCCCGGGTTGACGCTGTTAACAATTATTATGCAGCCGCTATGGCGAAAGAGCAGGCTCGGCACAATGCTGAGATGCAGCACATTGATAGTGAGATCGCCAAGCTCAAGGAAAAGGCCGCGGCGATCGCCAACCAGCAATCCGCTGTGATCAACAGCCCGGCGCCGAGTGGCGGTTCAGACAACTCCGGAGGCGGCATCTCTCCTGATTTTAATTGGGAGCAGTACGAGCGAGATGTTGGTATAGCCACAGCCAAGGGCATCCAGAAGGGAGTTACTGACGGCACTACCATGTCGGCGGAAGAGATCAAAAAGGCAGTAAGCGACCAGGTTGCCGCCGGCACCCGGGAGGGATTGTTTGACGGGGTGAAGGTCGATGGGGTGCCTCTTGAAGAATGGAAGGCGCAAGGACGGGAACAGGGTGCGGTCATGGGTCAAGCCACCACCGAGGCCGTCGCCCAGGAGATGAAGGACTTCGATATAACCGAGAATCTCGAGGGTGCCCCGGTGAGTGTGGTTATAAGCCCGGCTACCAAGAAGGAAGTTGAGCCGTTACTGGATAGTATTCGAGAGGCCCTAGACAAATACCCCGGGGAGCCGTCTCTTGATTTCACGAAAGCTGAGAAAATGATTCGCGAGTTTGTCCGGGACGCACAGCGCCGTTACACAATTGAGATCCCGGTAACCACTACCCAGGGTAAGGCTGCTGGCGGGCAGACCTATGCGATGGCCGGCGGCGGCAGGATCCCGGGCACGAAGTCCCCGAAGGATAAGGTGAAGGTGTTGTCGCGGCCGGGTGAGTGGTGGATACCGGATGAGCAATCCACATATTGGGCCAGAAACTTGGGCGATTGGTTTATGAACGCGGTCCACAAGCCCATGAGCCAAGCAGGCCAGTACCTCAAGAATTCAGTGTTGAAGGGGCCCACCTCCCGGGCAGTGCCGATTCCGGTGCCTGCGCAGTCGGGGATAAACACAAATGTATTGTCTTCATTAAATAATTTAGGTACATTGGATGCCAGAATTGGGGACCAGGTTTCTCGAGTGGTTGATGCCCTGGCCTCCGCTACTTCTGGCGGCGATACCTACCAGCTCCATTTCAGCTATTCTGGAGCAGCGTCCCAGGCTTCAGCAAAAACCTTGGCGAAGTCGGTCATGAATGAATTTATGAAGATGCATAAAGGGCGCTCATGATAATACCGCTGACTGATGGGATCGTTACCGTAAATCTTCATCACATCATTTGGACCAACCGCAGCCAAGACAGGGCTCGGGGTAGTGAACGGGCAACTTTTGGCCGTTTGGTGGTTCAGCGCCTGGCAGGCCCAACAAACCAGGATATTATCCTGGAAGCCAAGGTCGACGGCAATCGCCTGTCAGGGTGGTTCCTGTGGTCTCAGGTAGCACAGCTCGCAGCCTGGCGGGATGATGGTTCAATCCTCACACTTACCTACGATACGGAAACCCGTTCCGTAATGATCCCCTTGGGCGGCCTCAGCATTGAGCCGTTACGTCAATACTCGAAAACCCCTGCCGGCGATGAGATATGCGCCGGCACCTTGACCCTGAAAGAGGTATAGCATGCTATCAACTGATATTAAATGGTTTCGTCCGCTGGCCAATGGTCGGTGCGGGGCAACTGTCATCACCTCCGGAGTGGTGCAGAACGTTTTTCCCCATGTCACTAGTGCCCAGCGTGCGGCGGGGTTAGACACCTATAAAAAAACCTTTGCCGGTTTGACCAATACCGACAACCTTCCCCTGCTCGATCCGGAAGACTACCACGACGCGCCGACGATTTCGCCTAATGACTACATGGTGAAGTGGCTCTCCGGACAACGGACAACCGAGGCGGGGCTAGCGGCGGAGATGGCCACGGCCGACCTGGTCGGGACTGCCTATTTGAAAAACAATATCGTTATCGACGCCCTGACTCTTGTGGTTACGGTGAAAAATGCCGCTCTCTTGCCGGGTGGGGCGAAGGACATTTTCAAGGATGGGTACAAAATCAAGGTCTGCAGCCATACGACCGCTCTTGCAACCAATGGCGCGGAGGAGGTAAAAACCATCTCCGGGACTCCAACATTTTCCGGCCTGGATGTGACCATCACCGTTACTGTCGCATTTGTTAATGCATTTACGGCATCTACGGCGCCATATTCTCAAAGTTCAGTTCGGGTTTCCTCTCTTATTGAACCCGGAGATATTGAGCCGACTGCTACGACCCCTGTCAAAACATCTACTTCTGGGACCGTTGATTTTTCAACCTATCCTTTAATCCTTGATAATGCTGGAACAGTCGATGAGGATTGGACGATTACATTTACCGATGCCACCAATTTTACCCTGTCCGGGGATAGCCTTGGTTCGAAAGGCGGTGAAGTAATCGGAAATAATTTTACCCCCAATAATACCGATTTCACCAGACCGTACTTTACGCTTGAATCTGGCGTATGGGGTGGAACTTGGCAGGCTGGTGATACAGTAACGTTTACGACTCATCCAGCTAGGGTTCCAATTGGACAACTAAGGGTTGTCCCGGCAGGTTCGGCCTCACTTGCCAACAATAAATGCACTCAAGTGTTATCTGGTGAGGCGGCTGCGTAACTGTGGAATACACTACTCTACGCATAACCCGCAGCCTGCCTGGATCGGAGGCGAAGAATCGAGTCCTCCTCGAACAGGAACGCTGGGACCCGTATATCGGAATGCTGACCAAAGGCGGCGTGGTCGCTTATCTACACGATTTGTTATTCGGCGAGGGAGACGGTGTCGAGGAAAATTGTGGCGTCAATGAGGACGGCAGTGTTTCCGGAAATGTATTTGCCTACCCGGACCCACCGGACCTCAACTACTCAGCTAAAATCAGCCATGGGGTTTTGGGGCCGAGGGTTGTGGCTGAGCTGGAATATGCTGAATTGCTGCAGATTCAAAAGATAACGGAGCCAGCGCTTCGCTATCCGACCAGTGAAATTCTTTCTGCTGAATGGGTAACCGACGCTTTTGCCGTTGATGGAGAGGTCTTGCCCAGGCCTGCGGTAGATATATCCGGCAATCGACCGCGAATAGCTGAGCAGGTATATGGCACATTGTTGGTGATTTATAGGGTCGTCCGCCACGCTTACTCAGTTACGATTTATCCTCGACCTGAAGCCGCTGAAAACAAATATCAGAGTTATATCTATGCACTCTGGGATGGCGGTAATAATTTTATTGAATACAACCCCCCACCAACCGTTTTGGATGGCGGTCGCTGCAATTCAGGGGGTGGTGGTTCTGTTACTGTGGTTCCTCCTGATTGTGAGCCTGCCCCGCCGCAACCAGAGGATCTTCATTATGATGTGGATTATTGCGACGGGACGGTGACCAAGTCATGAGCGAGTTCACGTCTTTGCGTATAACCAGATCTGACCAGACTGCAACTGCGGGGCAATGGGTGAGATTGGAGCAGATTATACCGGCTACCACAAGGAAATATGCGAGCATCCAGGATCTGTACCAGGCCTGGATGTATGCCGCTACCGGCAAATCGGCTACGAGATCACGGCAGTCCGGCAGTCCGGTTGAATTTGATGGTACGATTGTCCGTTTTTTTCTGGGTTTCTATGTGTGGCCGTCCGCTCCGGGCCTCCCCTACCAACTGACTACAACTATCGGTGAGGTCGGACCACAACAATTGATCGAGTTGCCTCGGGAGTTTTCAGCTTTTGCGAAAAATGCCGCAGTCATCGACCTGGAATGTTATATGGTGGATGTGACGGTGGTATGGGAAACTCCGGTTTATGATCGATATGGTGAGCAAATAGCTGTGCCAGAGATTACCAATATGGGTAATTACCTCAAACTGAGCCATGAGAGTTTCGGGGCGCTGCGAGTCGTAGGCAAAGCCGTGGGTGGCTACCACGTTCTGACTGTCGAGGTGGACAAGGGGCTGTGGGACGAACCGGAAGCGACGAGGCCAGAGCAGACCCAAGGGGATAAAACTTTTATTAATCAACTGCCGGTAAATACGACCAACAGCAACAAGATATCCAATATCGAGCCGACAATAACCGCCTCTTGGCAGACAACGACTGACAATACGACAGATACAGATCAGCTTCGATTAGAAGTCCCTCAGGGCGTTCTGGATGTTCTTGGGTGGTGCCCAGGCAACCCATTGTTTATCCTTGACTGGTGCCAAAAGGTGAGCAGTACGAATGTCTATTATAATTCTTGTACGGGCGAGGTAATAAAGGTTTGCGATGGGCTGGACCCGCATAAGTACTGCACCAGGATAGAGTTGCAAACTGACCCGGGTCCTTGGTTACGGAGTTTGCTATGAGCGAGTTTACAACGCTCCGTATAACTAGGACATCTCCCGTACCAGCCTCTGCGGTCAACCCATCGTATTGGCTGCGGATCGAGCAGGAACGGGAGGGTGACCTGGCCACCACCGGAGACATTGCAGATATTGCTGACAAGCTCTATGACATCGATCCCTGTATTGTGATTGAAGGGGAGAATAGCGCGGAACCAGAGGAAGAACCCGCTGTCGGGCCGGACGAAGAGAAATTGCTCAGTGCTGCCAAGGAGGTTTTCGGCGATGGTCTGGATGTTTGTCGCAGGGCGCTATCCGGGGGGTATACCGCGACCGCCCGCCTGTACCGCAGTCACCCCGAAGAGGGTTATCGGCTGGTATTATCGGCTGGTGAAGTGGTGCAGACCGTGGTTGCCTCGGAGCAGCTCAGCCTCAACATCGACATCAAGGGCGACACGTCTGTTGAATTGGAATATCCGGTTGACGGCCCCTTTGCCGCCGGCTGGCTCGGGTTGGTGATCGGCGCATCAGGTATTGTTGAGGCTCCGGAAATAAAGCGGTCTGGCAATACTCTGTATTGGACGGAATCGGTTACTGGAACCATCAGGGTTGAGTTTGCCACCCAGTACGATTTGATCACCTTTGAAATTCCCGGCATCCCCAACTCTCCGGGGTCGGAGTTGGGGATGCCGCAGGATGTTAAGCTTTTGGCGTTTTACCATATGATGGTGTTTCAAGGCGACATCCAGGCACCGGCCGGAGACGACACTATCACTGCCGATTATCTACTGCGGCTGTGTGGATATCTGGAAGATGGTGGGACTACTGATGACGATGACGATGATGGTCCCCTGCCGGAACCTCCGCCGCCGCCAGAGTATGGTTGCCAGGAGTGGGATAGATCTCTGGAGGACCTCGACCGGTTTTTGAAAATATGTTGCTACCCACCGACCGGGATCCCCTCGTCCTGCCTCCACTGGACCACGCAAAACCCTGGCGGACACGGCCTTGATCAGGCCACGATAGATAAATATCTGGCCGCTAATCCGCACACAACATTTTGCCCGGTATCCCCGACCGGCGCGGATGGGTGCGGAACCATACACTATCACCTGAAAATACCTCGTAATAATTGCTGCAGTGAGGTCGTCCCACTGTCAGCGGATCCGGAAAACCCAACCACCACCTCCGGAGGGCCTGTAACCCTGGCCGTACACGATGGCAAACCTGATACCCTATTGTTGTGGCGTGCATCAAGTGGATTGGTTTTTGACAACGGTCAAGCTACCAAAAGAACAGGCAATCACAGTGAAACAGTATATCCCCCGGATCCACCATGCCCAAATAGCGTAGTTGTAGTTGACGATGGGTGCTCTCGCCTTTCCATGCCTCTAACCAGCGACACCACTCCGGTGTCGATCGACAATTATAGTGATGGTGAGATGTCATTTGGAGTGATCACCCTGCACATAGCTGATGGGGTCCCGCCATATGTGGTAACGACTACCGGGGAGCACACCACATTTGCCAACGGACTCCAGCAGATTGTGCTCGGGGGAGGTGGCGGTGTCGACGTGTTTGTTGACCCGCAACAGCTTTGCGACGGTGATTTTGGGGTCAATGTAAGTGATGCCTGTGCCGGTAGTGATTCTACCACAGTGCAGGTGAAAGGCGTTCCGACCGGGATGGTATGTGTAAACCTTAAGCTTGTCGGAACTAGTTATTTTTACGAGAATCCTTGGTTTGAACCTATGGAACCGGTGTGGATCAGTTATACCGAGATGGGCGATGCCGTCCCCTTGTACATATATCAATACGAAAACCCCGGCATGGGGCCAGGCTCATGGGTTATTGGTGTTCCAGAGGCGGCTGCGGCTACATACGTCAGTATTCAGGAGACCTTGTACAACGGCATCCTCGCCTGGAAGGTTGTTCAAAGGTCTGTGATTGGCGCCACAATCGTCGCGCCGTTTTGTCCGGATTGCGAATGATGGCTCCTAAAACACGAACAATGGCGCCAATTATAACCAACCCGCCGCCATACCTGCTGCGAAAAGGGTTGCCAAGTGCATTCCAAAGAGGACCTGTTTGTCCGAAATGCGGGTCTTTTTTGCATATTACAGCTGTGAATATCAGTAGATGCACCAATATCGGTGGAAGCTGGAAAACGTCGGTTATGTGCCGCAACCTAAAGTGTCGTTATTCCGAACTGTCCAGAAAATCCATTCTTGAGTGGGGGAAAAATAGTGGCTTATAAAAACCTAGTGAGCGTTGAGTGTGTAAGTAGAACAGAGCTGTTTAAGCGTTTTCGGGATTTCGTCTGCAAGCGAAACGGCAGCTACGATTACAGCGCCGCCGGCATCGGCTGGACCTTGCATGATGCAGTTTATGCCGTTGATGAAGACACTATCTCGACCAACGATTATTTTGTGATCTATTCGCCCGGCGAAAACGGCAACGAGGATCTCTATTTCAAGTGCTCCTTCTTGGCCAGCTCTATCCAACTGATTGGTTATCTGTACTGGAACGCTTCTACGCATGCTGGCGTGCAGGCTTACAACGGGAATTTCAACTGGCCTATTGACGACGCGATGGTCCCAGTACTATGGGCCTACGGAGATCTCAATGCGATCTTTGCCATAGCCAGAGCAAGCACTGTTGCGTCGGAATTTTACGGCATGCCAATAGGCAAGGGGGCACATCCGGTGTTGGGGGAGGATATCGTCAGCAGCGCCGGGGCTCTGACTTCCGGGGCCGATAAGGTTATTGACGTTGGTACCGTCCCGGCAAGCTGGCAGGTTGGCCAGAAAATTTTTATACGTGACAATGCCAACGTCGACAGAATAACCATCTCCGCTATGACGGGATCTACTATCACCGCGACACTGGCACGGGCCTACGATGCAGGGGCAAAATTATCAGCCTATGTGGGATACTATTGCACCGGTGGCGACCAGTTGACGTCCCAATTTTATTGGTTGATTGATGGTGATGGAAATAAAAATACGAACAGCGGAGGCTGGAAATCAGACGCGACCCTGGTCACCTACGGCAACCCTGATCCGTTGACTGGCAAATATCTCATGACCCCGCTCTACACTGGGGGGACGTCTATGGGATTGATGGGTTTTATGCGAGATGTTTATCGTCGCCCTGATGGTGTGACAGCCCTCGATGTCCATGTAGTTGCTGGCGTGAGTTATCGTGCGTTTCTCCTGTATTCCAACATGGCGATAATGGTTAAGGAGGTTTAGTAAATGGCTGCTGACATTATTGAGATCGGGTTTGTTGCGGGGGCACGAAGAATGTTTCCGATCAGCGGCACCGTCAAGGATTCCGGAGGGAATGGCCTAGTTCGAACGATCGTGGCAAACCGCAATTTATCTCTGACGGATGTTCATGCAGCCACTGTATCAGCCAGCGGCAGCGGGGGATACACGTTGCAGGTCAATGGCAATCATAACGATGTATTCCGTCTAGTTTGCCTGGGCATTGAGGGCGTGGATAACTCTGTCGTTTCCGATCATCTCCGCGAGGAGGTGGCTTGATGCCGTACATCCCTCCATCTATTACCGCAGTTGATTTTGTTTTGCCGGCTGGTTATACGCCGCCGGCGGTGAGTGCGGTAAATTTTGTTATGGATGGGGACTCACCGGCGCCGACCAATCAAGTACGCGCTGTTTGCGAACAGATATATGATCTGCTGGGGGTGCCGCTGGTCAGAGCCATCCTGGATCAACCGTATGCACTGACTGTTCGCCTGGCCGCACTCCTCGACCAGGTCTATGGCCTGCGGATGCTGGTGACGTTTAGCCAATATTACGGCAACGCCGCTACTCTTCGAAAAACACTCGACCAACGCTACAGCGATGCAGCCAAAATCCGCCGTAAACTTGAGCAACTTTACGGCAACACCCCACGCTACCGCGCAGCCCTTAACCAGCTCTACAATCTGCACGCCGGCCTACGCCAAGCCCTGGACCAAAATTACTCGATATCCGAAGGCAAAGTCCGGGCTGTCCTCGACCAGCTCAATGACCTGCAGGACAAAGACCTGGTCCGCCAGGTCCTGGATATGCTCTATGTCATCGCAGCTGGTGAGGCTTTAGTTCAGCGATTTGATATCACTGTTAAGTGCGACGGCAAAGCCCATACATCCTACGCCAACATCAATATTGAGCAGGACCGCGGACAATATTTTATTGCCGGAGAGCTACAGCTCTATGACGAGACGGAGTACCTCGACTACAAGAAGTACAGCTCGGAGGTGGTGCTCACCGTCGATGGCTGGCAGTGTCACCTGATGCCGGAGGTGCCCCGGGAGACCAGGCAGCCCGGGTTGACCACCTATGTGGTGCCGCTAGTGAGTCGAACCAAACTGCTCGATACGCCGCATAGCCGGCTGGCCGCGGGAGAATTGTCCGGCATGGCCTCGGCCCTGGTCGCGACCCTGGCGGCGCCGTTTACTGTTTCCTGGCGGCTGGTCGACTGGTTTATTTCGCCCGGGCGTCTGGCCGTGAACGAGGGCGACGCCGCGATCGGTGTTATCCGCCGGATTGTTGAGGCTGTCGGCGGCGTGATCCAAACTGATCCGGAGAATATGTTGGTCTGTGAGCCGGAGTACCCGGTCTCGGTCAACCAGTGGGCCGAGGCGGAGCCCGACTATCACCTGACGGATCAGGACGATTTTTTTCAGATCGATGGCGCTCCCGAATCGCGGCCTGGCTACAACATTTTCATGGTGTCCGACCAGCAGCTGTCTGGGGATGGGTTGAGGATGGAGTCGTCGACCATAGGCCCGTGGGAGGGCGAGTACCAGGTCTATCAGGTGCCATGGGATGAGAGATACAAAATTGCCCTCGACCACTCTGGTGCCCCCGCCCGGGTCATGGTAATCGACCAAGGTATAAAGGAAGAAACGATAACGTCTGAGCGTATTGAGGTTGTCGGCGGCGCGGGACAAACCGCAAAGCCATATTACGGGGAGGTTTTCCACGACTACAATGAGACTGATTTAGGGGCAGTCACAGTCAAGGAAGATGGTACCGTGACCACGGCTACGGCTGGTAACTCTTTGTTGTACCTCACCTATGTGACTAAATATTGGCGGTTTTCTGTTTTTGATTACACTGCTGAAGACGTACAATTCTTTCCGAGGTTGGTTCTATTATGAGTGATACCCTGACATCCGTCTATACTTTTGGTCAAGGTAATTCTTCTGATTCCTTACATACTGAGATTGACGGCCAGATGCACCTTGACGCCGAGGGAGAAGAGCGGTCGTCGTTTGCGCCTGGGGATGTCGTGTATTTTCTGCTGCACTACGACCCAGCAAAAATAAGAGTCCTCGGACTACGCGCTACCGACGACGGCGACATCCAGTTGGTAGGCCCCGTGGTACGGACTAGGAAGGAAGAGCTGTCTTTCCAGCACCCCGCCCACCTTCTGGACCTTGGTTACATTCCCGCCGGGGCGTTATCCGCGGAATGGTTCGGGCGCTCGAGTAACCTTTTCTTAGATGGCCGGCAGGTTCAGGCTGATCTGGCTCCGTGCCTGGGCGAGGTATCCTATCCTGTCAACTTTGTCCAGTACTCCCACCGCCCGGCCGTAGCAGCGATCACGGACGGGGAGGACTTTCCGACTGACATCGTCATTGAGTATGAGGAGATAAACTAATGCGGATTACCGTCCAGCGGCAGCCCGCCGACTTCCAAGGGCCAGATATACTCGACGAGTTGCTCACGACGGATCAGGCGGGCGTAGCCCGAGCGCGGCGGGAGATCGACTACAACGGCACAGACCGGGACCTGATCGCTTGCCAGTGCCCGGCCCGCACATACATGCCGACGGGGAGCCTTGCCAGCATTACTGAGAGCCACCGCCGCTGGCCTGGGATAATACGCTACTGGTCTCTAACCCTGACCGTGGATGACAGCGGAGAGCGTTTCACCGCGGATACCCGCCTGACTGTGGAGAAGGAACTATGAAAGACGCGTTGAAGAGGCTGTTTGAAAATACGGCCCCGAGAACCCAATATTTAATAGTGTCGAAACGACTATCGGCAACCCGCTACGAACTGGTAGACGACACGGGCCAGGTGTCTTATGCGGAGTCGGTCAACTTCTACCCTGTTGGTACTCCCGTGGTTGTTCGTGACAAGGAGGTTGTTCATGCAGGCGGACGGGAGGGTAAACCGAGAGTTTACGAGGTTTAATCCTTTGATAACAAAACAATTAGTTTACTCGTTAGCCTAACTATGGTAGCGTTGTGCAACAACTATCCGGAGGTATTCTATGAGCTTGCCCGACCCTTTGATTGTCCCCACCCAAGACGAGGTCGCCCTCGACCCCATGCTTATCCGCGACCGTGTGGTTACTTTCCAAATTATCGGCACCTTACAAGGTGAAGAGTCTATTGTATTCGAGGTCGAGGACCCCGCCGCCGTCGGCGGCTGGCGCACCGCCAATATAGACGGGGAAGAGCTGAAGATATACCTCGGCCACGACCAAGTCACCTTCTATTCCCCTGCATACATCCGCCCACACAAATCAGAAACGACAGCAGACTGCGGCCTTAGAGTCGTCACCTCCGGGGTGTAACAATGGGCGCCTTCTCGCCAGTAGGCAGAACAGCTGGAGTTCCAACTAAACGGCCTAATACTGGTCGCCACCGCACTCCCGGCCTCCGCCTCAACGCCGAACCCTCCGCGCAAGTTGAGTCCCGCTGGTTTTATCCCAGAATTACAGCAGGACAGGACTACACCATCCCGGCTAACTCCGCGTTGTCGTTTGACGGCACCACCTGGCTGACTGCTGGTGATCGAGTCTGGCCTGCGTCGAAGAAGTGCAAGGTACGGGCTACGGCTTCACCTGGACCCGATGTGGTGCTGACCTTCAACCTTGTATTTAACGGCGTGACCGTGCCGTGGATATTAAGCACTGGTGGGGGGTAATGGTTTGCCAGGCGAGGGGTTGGCGTTTCTGGCTTTGGCTGCTGATGGCTGGGTTGATGTTATCGGCTTATCAGTCGCGGACTATGACCGTGTAGAGCCTACTTTACGACCGATATTTTTCATTGACAAAATTACACTGAGGCCAACCGCCGACGCCATCGACCTAGCATTGGCAAGCCCGCTGTTAAATACTTGGTCAATGCTGGGGACAGAATCAGAGGATAGGCTGTTGCTTTACGTCTACGATACGCCAGAGAGTATCATAAGTAAAGCATTCCAGTATGTTAAAGAGGTAGATATCTGGAACGGGTTTATGGCAACTGCCAACCGTTTCGAGGACGGATCAATTTATCAGTTTGAGGATGGTTCAGTGTTCAGTGATTGGACACTATAACCTTTCAATAAAGGAATGAAATAAATGTCAAAATTATCAGAATATACCGAATTAACTGATGCGACGAAAATAGCCAACGCTCGAATGCACGTAATCGATCCTTCAGATACCACAATGGGGCCTGAGGGGTCGAGTAAAAGCGTTGCTGTGAGTTCGTTATTGCCATCTGCTGGCCTCGACCTTCACGGCGTGGGCAAAATTAGGCTCAAAGGTCATCACCTTGCAGTGCAAGTTGCAGGCCACGAATACGAGTCTATCCTTCCTGGAACCCCATGGACCACTGCGGGGAGCAACGGCACGGTCTACATGCCAAAAATGGGGCCTCTCGAAAAGCGGGTTGTTACCCACGGCAACGCTGGAGACAAGAGCGGCTTGGTCGATGGTACGTGGGGGGTTCCCGCCGATGGTGCTGCTCCGTTGGTGGTGCAAGATTTCACGCACCTTCTTGAAACCAGTTCATACCGATATCTGGCAGTGCCTGCCGTAACGTACATACTGCAAAGGATTTATTATCACCTCGGGATGACTCTTGCGGAAGTGCAGGCCCACGCCGGTGTCAGAGTCAGGGCATACTATGGCAACATCCAGCTTACCGCTCTGGAGGCTGACGAGACTGCTGGAACTGGACTCTATGATGATATTAAATTCTACGATAAATTGAAAACTCCCGCTGATATGGATGCAGAAGACTTGTCTATATATACCCAACGGCAGGAACTTTTCATCAATGTAGATGAGGCCGATTACCCTGAAGGCGAGGCAATGACCTGGTGGATTAAGACGATTGATCCAGCTGAGACCTTCAAAATTTATACCAACCAGGACGAGACTTTACCATGGCGGGCGGTTGATATGATTACCGAGGAACATATCGCCCTGACTCCTACCCAGTTGATCTTCCCGGCGATCAACGTGACGGCTCCGGCAGATAACTCGGTTGGGCAGTCGTTGACACCGACGATTACGAGCACTAAAGGCGCTACAAAGGAGTTCTTGTTCTGTAGGAAATCTGCTGACCAGACCAATTTTGGTGCCAATACAGATATAACCTTTGACCTGGTTTCGGGTACCTTGGCAAACACTGGTTCCTCTATCACGTTAAAGGCTGGTAAAAGCTACAAGCTAAGTGCGTACTGTCAAATAGCCAATGTGTCTGCAGCAGAAAGTGCCAGGTTCTCTTGGGTTGATAATGCAAATGTTAAACTGCCTGATGGCGTAGACGCTATTTGCTACGAGGTCACTACAGCAGGACATAATTCATCTCAACCGGTATCTGTTGCACGAATAACTACTGCAGTTGACACTGTAGTTAAACTGCGTTGTGTTTCCGTGAGTGGCAATGTGAATATGCCCGCAGCTTCATTCTTCATCGAGATTGATCAATCAAATCCACAGAAGCTGGACTACGACGTAGCAAAATCTAGGGTTCGACTTATCCGGGCTGAAACCCATATGGCAGTTATAGATGAAACGGTTGCTGGCCTGTCCTATACCGTGCCCGCAGAGAAAAAACTCTCAGGGGCTACGGATTACCTATTGACCGTGGATCATCTCAACGCGGATCATATCCCGGTGCAAAGAAGCGCTGTTGTGCATTTCAAGACCGCTTTTAATATCGAAGTAGCCATCAATACCAGCGTTGTTAGAAACGGCGTGACTCTGAACCTGGCTGCAGGTGATTTGATCGAACTGAACGTAGGTGAGTCCCTGAACTCCGTAGGCTATCAATTCCATGTTTCGGGGCAATCACTGGTATTCCCCGCAGCAGCCTACCAGTCTGAAGGGTTCAGGTTTAGGGATACGATAGGTACCGAACTGAACTTCATGGTTTACTCGGTGACAGGGACAGCGCCAAATAGAACCGCCCAATGCTTCATCGAAGTGAACGCCAAGGTGATTTCTGACGCAAAACTTGTATTAGCGGAGGTGGCATAATGGCTACTAATGTAAGTAAGGCGGCAGGATTTTATGATTATAACCCTAATACTGTTCCTGGGTTAGTAGCCCGTTTCAGGCCGGAGGAACTCCCGGCAAGCGGTGCAGTAGCTACATGGACAGCAAACGTGGGGACTAATGCAACTCAGGCAACAGGGGCCTCCCAGCCGGTCATTAGTGCGAATCTTTTGAATGGCTATAAGGGGGCGTACTTTGACGGCAGTAATGACTGGCTCACAACAGGAATACAGAACAGTGCTATATACAGCACATCGTCGGTTATAGCCGTTGTTAGGACTCCATCAGTACACACAGGTAACAACGGGAGGATGTTATGTGTAGCTAGTGGTTCTGGTGTTTCATATGCTATAAATGGCCCTCTGGCAGATGGTAAAATGAGAGGTCTTAACGCTAGCGTCGCTTGGATGGACCCTAGTAGCAGTGCTCTTGGAGTTGATACTGCTTTTATGCTTGAGTATGTATGGAATGATGCCGCAAATACCATGACATATCATCAAGATGGTAATGCACAAGGTACTGCAACATATACCACAGCGCCGACAGCAACAAATACTGCACTCATGCAGATGTGCAAGGAAAGTGCGGCAACATATTATGGCAACCTAACTATATATGAGATGATGGTATTTAACACCACATTGAGTGAGGCTAACCGAGTGGCGTTAGAAGGCTTCTTGGCTGATAAGTTTGGGAGAAAAGATAAATTGTCAAGTACCCATTGGCACAAAAATATTAAGCCGCTATCAAAAATGCTCTTCTGGGGATCTGAAGCATTTGCTTCAGCGATATAAGGGGAAATCATGGCAGCCAACGTATCCAAACCTTTAAACTTCTGGTCAGGCTGGAATCCGGGGATGATGACCGGAATGCACATCTACGTAGATGGAACCAACATATCTGCGTCTTCGTGGGCTGCTCAGTATGGCTCAGGATCGTTCGCGAATTACGGTACCGCGCCAACCATAGTTCTCATCAACGGCATCAACGGCAATGCGTTTAACATCTCAAGCAATGCCTCGATGATGACAAAGAATATCGGGGATATCTCAGGCAACGGCTTTGCCTACGGATGTCTATGTTATTCAAACACGGCGCAGGAGTGGAAGGACACTGTGGCGCTTACCCGGTACTTTGACCCAGCGGATAAGTTTTTCTCAAGGATCGAAACTGGCGGTGGATTCACCTCAACCTACTCAGGTGAGAGCGTCTCCCTGGGCAGTGTAGCCGGGGATCTCAACGATAGCCAGTGGCATTTTGTAAGTTCCCGTGGTGGTGGTGCCAATGGTTCCACATTCATGAAGAACGGTGTAATATCAAACGGTGGGGCTTATAATGAGCCAGAGACCTTTAACCGGATGAACCTCGGATGTCATTACAAAAACACCAGGAACTTCACAGGGGTTGTGGCGATGGCATTCTTCTGCACTGCGGACCCTGGTGTTTATGATCTTCAACGATTAGAGAAGTGGGTAGCTGATCGGTTCAGCCTTACCGGTAGGCTGGCTGCTTCTCAATGGTTCAAGACTCGTCCGCTGCTCACCAAACGGTTGTTCTGGGGAACTGAGATGTTTAAAAATATTTGATTGATAAAAAACTACAATTAACCAAAATATGAACTCAAAAGACCAAGAACAACAAACCCAACGCACCCTCATAGATCTCGGCATAGCCCTCGTGCTGCTGGTGGTGTGCATGGGGATTTGGTGGATATAAAGGAGGATGTTGATGAGCGCAGGAAAAATACTTTCGGCAGTAGCTAACTTTGTAGGCGGCGGACTGTTCAAAGAGATAAAAGAAACAGTGTTGTCTTACCTCCCCCCTGATCTGACTCCTTTGCAAAAAGCAGAAGTTAATCTGAAAATGACAGAACTTCTTGCAGCAAAACAGTTAGAGACTGACAAAATGTTATCCGAAGCAGCTGCGCAAATTGACAAGCGAATTGCCGAGCAAGAGGGTACTGCTTCTGACTTGAATGCTCTTGGCTGGATTGGCCGTCCTATTGTTTTTTTACGTGGGGTACAACGTCCGGCTTGGGGTTTTGCTACATTGTGGCTCGACTATAAGTGGATCTTTTCAAGTAACGAGTTTAGCCAAGAGCAAGGTCTGGCTATGATCATAATCAATGTGCTTGTGCTTGGTTTTCTTTTTGGTGAGCGTGCGGTCCTTAATCTTCAGCCTCTTATTGAGAAAGTATTTTCTAAAGGATGAGATAAATGACCGATGACCGCAGACACGGCGAGACTGACAGGAGAGCATGTAACGACTGTCCAAACTTTATCAGACTTGAAGAAAAGCACAAAGCAGATACGGAGGCAAGTGAAAAATTGCTCAGAGAGATCCCGCCGTTACTCAGTTTCAAAAACAAAGTTGTCGGTGCTATTGCAGTAATGGTGTTGGTTGTGGCTATAACTCTCGGTGCTCTTTTCACACTGCTCGCACTGTTTAAGTCAGAAATTAGGGAAAGCGTGGCGGAAATAAAAGCCTCGTCTGCCAGCGTCACTGCCAGTGTGAACCGAATGACCACAAGCACAGAAGTGTTGAAAAACACTTTTGAATTATCAATCAGGCAGACATCAAAGGACGTAGAGAGTAATGCCAAAAGAATTGAACACCTTGAGGGGAGAAATCAATGACATCCGATAAGGTTCGAGAATTGCTGCGTCGATGCCTGGGCCATGAAGGCGGATACTGGGACGATCCGGTCGGCGGACCAACCAAGTGGGGTGTCAGCCAGCGATCATACCCCCATCTCAATATCAAAAATCTCACAATTGACCAGGCCGGCGCGATCTACATTGCCGATTACATTATTCCGATGAACCTCGACAGATTTCCTCGCGGGCTTGCCTTCCAGCTCTTCGACTTCGGGGTGAACTCCGGGCCGAAGACAGCGATCAAGCAGCTACAGCAGGCGCTTGGGCTGAAAGATGACGGCATTGTCGGACCCATTACTCGAGCAAAGATCGATGACACTTCCGACTCTGATCTGGTGATGTTGATCCTGGCCGAGCGCCTAGATTTCATGGCCGACTGCAAGAACTTTCTGCCGAACGCCCGGGGATGGGTGAAGCGGATTGCCCAGAACTTGCGTTACGGCGCCGACGATACGGACTGATTATGCACTTCCTAACCACCGACAAACAAGAGTGCCAAGATTGTGGAATGTGCGAAATCCTGCTGAAAGGTTTCCGATCGAAATACGACGGCAACCTGCCGTTATCGGTCTGGGCACTGAAGGATGCTGAGCTTGGTTACAGGATAGGCCTTGTTATCCAGTTCTGTCCAGAGAGTGCTGTCTACATAGAGGGGCGACGATGCATAGAGTAGCTGCTGATCCACTAAAGTGCGGTCGAGGATGTACCGAACCTTGCGTTGCGGCATATCCCTTGTTTGGCGTCTGGGGCAAGGTCGCGATGGTCATTAAGGACGATCCCGAGTTTGCAGAGATCTGGACCGGGCTGTGCAAGGCCAAAGAGGCGTGCGAGCGGCACGCTATTCGTTTTGAGGTTATGGGGTGAGGTGAGGTGAGGTGAGGTGAGGTGACTTCTGTTGCCGGCCGAATCCTCCTCATAGTCTTCAGGATCTAAAGTAAAAGTACCTACGGTCTAGCCAAAGTGGAGTTAGGTCGGCTGTACTAGTATTCTCCAAACATGGTTCACTCCTCCTCTTCGTCTGGGATCTGCCGATCAGGTATCTGGTCAAGCAGCCACTCGACAGTCTTGACTAGGTTGTCAATTTCAAACTCAACCCGTCCTGAGTTAGTGAGTCTGAAAGCTATTTCCATTATACCCTTTTCCCATCTATCTTTGCGGACAATAGTACCATCCCTACGAAACTCATAGTCTTCAGGATCCTTTCCGCGAAATTCAGGGATGATGAAGTCCTCCATTGTTACTTTTCTTGGCACGTTTCGCCTCCTCTGGAAATAGTTTTTGATAGCAGTCCTTGTGCAGGATTCTGTTGTGGCCGTCGACCTCAACCTCGACGTGGTGGTTGCCCCCAGAGCTGCCGGCCACACTCCCAGCAAAAGCGTACTCGTGGCTTTCTTTGCATCTCATCTCCTTATAAATATGAGACACAACCAAGGTTGTGTCTCATTGGTGAGTCGCTACCCTCTCTGTTGTCCGTGCTTCGGGTCAATGTATGGAGGATTAGGTGGGCGATTACCTCTTTCTTTCAACGTCCCCGCTACTGCTCTGGCCGCAAGTTTTTCAATATTGATCTCCATTATCTCTGGGATGGTTGGTAATCCGATAGGTGCAATTGTCTGCTCAAGCACAATTGTAAGTTGCATCAAAGCTTTGGTAATTACTCCAGTTACAGGGGCCTGGAATCCAGATCTAATTGCTTTCTTATACTGCTCAGCCAATCTCGCAGCAACAATAAGAATAGTGTACCCACTGAAATCTGCATCCTTATAAACCATTGGGTAGCACTCAGAAAGTCTTATACCTCGACTGGTGCAGATCGCTGCGCAATACCACAAAACGTCGCCAGCCTCTTTGGTTACTTTTTCTGGGTCGCCGCCGACCAGCGCCTCAGTAAACTCCCCAGCCTCCCCGACCAGACCAAGGACCGGGTAGACCAAGGACTCTTTAGGGTAAACTGCGGTCTTGTTTGCGGCCAGCTGGTAGGCGTTCCACTTGTCCAGTATTTTCTGCCAAGGTACTGTTTCCATTTGTTCTCTCCCATCTTTGAATAACGTTTCGCTCCTGCTCCCAGAAGCCGTTTTTACATTTGTCGCACCAGATGCCCTTGGAAGGGCTGCACAAGGCAACCCCTCCGCAGTACGGGCACTGGCATTCAGTGCTGCCGCTCATACCTACCTCTTTTTCGACTTCACTTTCAGGATATATTCAAGGTTGTCGGCCACGTTCTTGTCTCCGCGGATTTCGACGAAACGAGCATGGTCGAATGACCTGGGCTTATCTGTATCTTTGGATTTAGATACGGCATTGAACCTGACCGTGCAGATCTTGCCGACAAATGTCTCAGGGTCCTCGTCACGCATCGCGTCGGTCATGCCTGAGCATTTGCCTACCAGTCCGCCGCAGGAGCTTCTGATGTGGAATGAGCCCAATCTGTGCTCGTGTTTGCCGCCGGCCTTGCCCTTCTCCCAGCCGCAGATCTCGACCTCGCACTCCTTAACAGCCTTGAGCTTAGACTGGAACAGGCTGGTGCCGTCTTTCCAGACCTCATTCGGGTGCTTGACGATAGTGCCCTCGTAAGGTTCCTCGCCTTCCGGCACCGGCCGGGCCCGGACCTCATAATAGTGGTCCCAAGCTTCCTCTTTTGTTCGCACCCGCCGGGTCTCTGTCTGGTGAATGATGTCGTAATCGATTGTGGCGGCGTCGATAACTTGGGCGACACACTCTCGCCGTTGTCGGACCGTGAGCGGGCTGTAGCCGTCGAAATAATGGTCGTAGGGTAGGCAGGTCCAGAGGGAAAAACTGATCCTGCTCAGTTCCTCCTGGCTGCCGTAACCGCCCTGGAATTTGTTGATCGTGGCGTTGCCGAGCGTCCGTGGTAGCCAAGGGAAGCTTTCATCCCCGGAAAGAACCAGCCCCTCGCCCTCGAACACGATGCCGGATGCGAACGTGTCCTCGTCCACGCCGCCGACGTTAACGACGCCCGGGTCGAGGGCGAGGAAGTTTTCGTCGAAGTAGCCGTCGAAGTCAAAGACCTTGCCGTTGCGGGATTCAAATATTGGCTTGCCGCCGGCCGGGATCTTGATCCTGATGAAGAGGCCGTTTTCCTTTAGGTCCGAGTGGGCGAATTCGCCGTCGACAAGGTCGCCGAAGATGCGGTCGAGTTCGGCGTCCGTGCTGCACCGTTGATAACCAAAATACGGGATCTCCCCGGGGAGTATAGCATGCATAGACTTCGCCGAAAAGCCGCAATCGGGGTTCTTCCTAAGGATGCAATTGAGCACAGCAAGATGTTCGGGTGATTGACTGCCAAGACCGGCCAATAGTTCTTTCTGCTCTTTACTGGCAGCCCTTTGAGTGTTAAGCTCGTCCAGCAGTTTATAGAAATCGCCGCCAACAGGAGAAGTTACAGCTACTCTGGCTACATTGAAAGTCAAAGAATCATCGAGACAATAATGCATGAATCGATTGAAGTCCGGGTCTTTCATATATTCCTTGATTAGGGTTCTTTTGACCTCTTTATTCACTGCCGCTACTCTGTCTCGTTTCTCCAAAATGCTTTTCATTTAATCTCCTGTATTGGGTGTTTTAGTTTATTATCAATTATGAATTTATTCCTAGCAGCAACCGCTTCATGTAATGTCGTGCAGCAGGCTATTAGAATCCGCTTATTAGATATACTTTTATCACTTATTCTCGCTATGTATAAACTAGCACTCATCATATAATGGACACCAGTGTAGCCCGAACTGTTATTTGATTTCTTCCTTCTATTTATAGCGTTCTGAGACGGGGTGGTGAAGTGGCAGTTACCTGGCTCGTAGTCCCCGTTGTTCTCTTTCCTATCTAACTGCAACCCAGGCTCAGCTCCATTTAGCTCAGCCCATTTTATAAAAAGTAAAGGCGAGTTCACCCAATCATCACAAACCTTTATACCTCTACCACCGTATAAGTGATATTCCTTATATTTAGGGTTTCTGCACCTGTTAACCATACACCACCAAGTCTTATATAGGTGGTGGTAGTACATCCCGTGTATTGGTTTTTTGTATCCCACTGTCCTTCCCCAAATAATGGTCTATGGCCCTTCTCAGTAGCTCAGCTACGGTCAGGCCAGTATCCGCAGATAGCTTTCGAAGAGCTTCTATCTGTTTTTCTGTAAAGTACGAATTTATCTTCTTCATAAACTATTTATACTCCTTACGGGTGTACGTGTCAACTATACTTCAATAATATTATTTGCCAATCCGTCGCTGACCTCTTCGTGAGTGACCAGAATTACTTGAGGAATTCCAAGGGACGCTACCTGGGCCATGGCCGCTGCGGTTCTCTCAACGTCCATCCCTGCTGCAATTTCATCTAACAAAACAAAATCCGTGGCCGGACAGAACACTGCCCTGATCGCCGCCCGCATCGCCAGCCCGAGGGAATCCAACGTCGACCCTGACAGCCTGACGGTTTTAATGCCGTTGACTTTAAAGACCTTGCCCTCCCGGGTGATGTCGGAAACGGTGCCGCGAATAGAAGAGAAGCACTCGTTGGCTGCGGTCAAGAGCGTGTTCCAGACGCCTTCGATTACGGTCGTGCGGGCCTCCGCGACCGCCCGGTGCAGCGCGTTGTTCTCCGCGGACTTCAGTATCTGGTTTCTGACGCCCTGGATGTCGCCCTTGATTGTGGCCACATCCTCGCCGTGTTTATTGACGGTCTGCTGGTCGAGGGCGAGTTTGGTTCGGGCCGCGTTGGCGCCCTCGATCTGGGCGTTGAGCTTTGTCTGTAGCTCCACCAACTGTACCTTGCCAGTGGATATTGAAACTACAAGCACCTCAATTTGCTCGGATGGGTCCTTGAGCTTGGCCGACTGGGACCGCAAGCCCGTGAGCTTGACCTCGGCCGCAGACAACTCCGCGCAGCATTTATGAAACTCCTTGGCCTTCCCCTCCAACTGGGTGGCCAAGCCCGTGCAGTAGACCACGTCGTTGTTGGCCTTGTCGATCTGCTGCTGGTTGGTTTTCTCCGGAGCGTCTGCGCCCCAAGATATGCTCCAGGGGTAGACGTCCTTATTCACCCATAGAGAAGTAGCTGTAACAGTCTCCAACAGGGCGACGACCTTGTCCTGGACCGTGATGATGCCCTCCAGTATCCTGACCGTCTCTTCTGTTTCAGTAAGAGCTTCCTTCAATTTACTAATACTCTCGTTGATCTGTTCAAGTTCCTTCGCCCGAGCCTGCTCTAGGATAACGATCAACTCCTCAGTCTTCTTAAGGGTGCGGTCGAATTCCTTCTCCAGATCCTTTTCCTGCTGCGCACGGGCATCACGCTGCGCTTGATAAGCAGCCTCTAATTCAGCCTCTAGCCCTTGCTTGGCGTCATTAAGAGCCACCAACTCGTCGTTGATAGCGTCATTGACAGCCTCAGCTTTTTCATGGAGGTCTGTACCACAAGTTGGGCAAATTTCTTCCAGTATCTGTTTGGATAAGGCCACAGCCGCCTGAGTACCCACGTCAGCGATCTCTTGTTTGAGCTTGGCCACCTCCTCGGAGTCTCCGGTCATCGCTTTCAGCACTGCCTTCTGTTTGGAGATGTCCGCGACCTTTGCCTGTAGAGCCTCCACTTGCTTGTCTATTATTGGTGAGGCCTCGAGCGTAGCTACCTTCTTCTCACTGGCCTTTAGTTCCGCCTGCAGCACTACTGCCGCTTTCCTTGTACCCTCCAGTTCTTTGTGGAGGTCCTCCAGGCTTTCGCCCCACGTATCGTCGCAGCCGACGAAGTCGACAACCCGCCGGTAATCGTGGTAGGCTGTCTGCTTTTTCTCCAGATCGGCAAGGAACGCCCGGGCGCCATCCAGCCGACTCTTGGAGCAATTAATCTCCGTCTCCAGAATTTTGACCTGATCGGCTATCTTCTTCTGGCTACCCTGCAAATCACTTACGGCTTGCTCCTGGTCGGCTACGGCCTTGACCGCGCTGTCGAACTCCCGCTTTTGGCTCCGCAGAGTTTCCAGCTCTGTGTTCTGCTGAGCCAGGACGTCGACCGCAGCAGCGACTTTGTTCTTTGCGGCGTCGACTCTTACCTCCCACTCTTTCAGGCTTTTCTGGTCAGCAGCCAGATCCGGCAGCTCTTCCGCTTCCTTCGCAGTCAATTTTTCCTCGAGGGCTGCAATCTGTTGATTCAGGGCCTGTTGGTCAATGACTGGGTACTTGGCCTTCATCCGCTCGACCAGCTGATCGATCTGGTCAAAGTTGGCGAGGTTCTCAATGAACTTGGTAGCGTCCGCGTTGCCGGACTCCAGTATCCCCTGGATCTTGCCCTGCTGGGCAATCATGACGTTTCGCTCTGTGCCCTTCTCGATGCCGAAGTGGCGCAGGAAAAAGTCCGTGACGTCGCCGTGGCCAGAGACCTCGACCTTGCCGTCGTCGCTGACAACGGAAGCAGATGCCTTGGATCGATGAACAGTGTACTGGCCATAGCGCAGGTTGATGGCCAGGCTGCCGACCTTCTCGCCTTCCGTGACCACATCCTCCCAGCCGCCCCGGAGGGCGCTGCTGCCAAAGAAGGCAATGGCGATCGCTTCCAGGATGGTGGTCTTGCCAGCCTCGTTGGCGCCGCGGATGACGTTAAATCCGGGGCCGAATTGGAAAAATCGTTTTCTGTGAATCCCAAAATTTGTCAGGGTAATGCTGTCTATTGTTGGCATCTGTTTGCTCCTTTAATTTGTTATGCCCTACACGCCGCTACCTTTTCCCGGTACTTCTCCGGTACGGCCTGGATCAGCAACTCAACCACATTGATGTTGGTGACCTCCTCCGCCTGCAGGACTTTGCCCTCGACCACGACCGAGACGGCGTTGCTGACGACAAACGCCGACGACTTCCGGCGGAACTTGTCGACCTCCTGAATGACCTTGGCAAAGTCCGCTTTTGCGACCTCGCCGTGGACCCGGACGAACTGGGCTGTGTCCGGGACGGTGTCCAACAGTTCTACTGGCACGTCGTAATAGTTGCCGGCGGCGGTCCAAGTCCGCTCTTTAACGATCTGCCCGTTCTCAATTCTCAACAGGAACTTCTCGTCGTTGCCTTTGCAGTCTGAGATACTTGTCGGGAACTGATTACCAATCACATGCACGTTCGGGAACGGTCGGCGGCGCTGGTGCTCATGGCCGCAGATGACCGTGACGCCCTTGTCGTGCAAGGTCTTGACCTGGTCCTTCGAGATATTGATACTGTGATCCCCTACCGCAAAAGGATTATCAACATTGCTATGTAGGTACAGGAAGTCGACCTCGTCCGTGACCGCGCTTACGGCTGCGTCGAACTGCTCCTGGTTGAACATATGCGGGATTACGTAGTGGACCTTGCCGTCGTCCTCGAACAGGTAGGGGGCGTCGAAGACGAACACGACGTTGCCCTGGCTGATGTTGGCGAGTAGCTCAAGGGAGCAGAGGTTCTGCCTGTCCTTACTACGTGAATCATGGTTGCCTCTAACCAGGATCAGGACGCAATTTGGAGCGTCGGCCATAAAACTCACCAGGGCCTTGTACACCTCAAGAAACACCCACTCTTCTACCTTGGCCTTGTTGAAAAGGTCCCCGAGGATGAGCAGGTGGTCCGCGTCCTTGCTGCGGGCAAGGAGGTTCTTGAACTGATTGACAGCGTAGAGCTGCAAGGCCTCCCTCGATGTCTCCGTCGTGCCGCCTACTCGATTGACATCAAGATGTATGTCGTTGATTGCCTTTATCATATTACCTCCTGAATTCTATTAGGCAAACTATGCTCTGTAATAAAATTGTTTCGACTTTTAAGTGCAGCTTCTACAGTGCTAAAAACACCTAAATTTATCTGCCTACCCGGTGCACCTTCCGGGGCTCCACTAAAAACTCTGGAGCCGATGTAAGCTCGGAATCCAGTACCACTGGGCGATACGCCGGCAATCCCAGTTTTAGAGTTTCTAGTTTTACTGCCATACTCTCTGTTATGGTTATTCACCAACCTGGTCACAAACCTACAGTTATCTGGTGTGTAGTCCCCGTTGTTATCTTCTCGATCAATGTCCAGTCCTTTCACCCACCCGTTATTCTGACACCAAGAGACAAACTCAGCAGGATTATCCAGCCACTTATCCCAAACCTTAATGCCTCTGCCACCATATCGGGCGTACAGCCTATCTTTCTCAGAATAGCACCGTCTTAGTATTAACAACCAAATAGGGTATATTGGGGAGTCTGACACTCCGTGGGTTGTGTTACTTGATACCCGCACTTCCTCACGGTGGCAGCCACAAGACTGTGTGTGACCTGATCTTAAGTGGGTAGATGCCACGGCAGCTACATTGCCGCAGGAGCACTTACAAGACCATATGGTGTGTTTACCTTTGTTAGGTAGCTGACTTAACACAGTTAGTTTCCCGTATTGCTCCCCGATTAGGTTAATAAATTTGCCCACGGTCATTTCCTCCAATCGAATTCCCACCCAATAAGTTCATAAAGAAAATCCATCAACACCCCTGACTCGTCGTAAGCGACAAAGTTTCTGCCCTCAGGGTCGAAGTAGTTGTGGATCGTTTCAATCCGTTTGGCAATTTCCTCCAGCAGGTATTTCTTGCGGCGGTCGGATCCCCGGTCCAATTGATCTTGAACTACTCTGGCACACATGCATGCCAAGTTGACAGGTGTCAACCGTATCCGCTGCTGGCCCTCTAAAAAGTCGTGCCATTTCAAAATCGCCGGCTGGATATGGCGTTTGAAATTATTGATGTCGTCGCCCGTGGCCTCCCATACGGCGATGGTGTCGTCCACGACCTCCTTGGTGTCCTCGATAAATTTTCTCCAATCAACCCGCGACACCGCTCCGGGTATCGACATCACTGCCAAACACCCGGAAACGGCCGCGAGCACTGTGAGCTGTTGGTTGGTGCATTTACTCACTGCTTGATCTCCTCCTTTAGGTAGAACTGCAGATATGGCGCCCTGGCTGCCATCTTGGTTTTATACGCTTCGGCTTCTTCCTTGTCGTCGAACCCCACCGAGCTAAGTGTTACTGAGCTGAAAGTGCCCTGACTTGTTACCCACCACACTGTTTCCGGCCGTTTCGGTTTTCCCCAGATACGTAGGACCACCAGCGCACAGAGCACCGTACCGAGCTGACAGAGAATCATTTGGTATGTGGTCAGCATTCCCGCCAAGCTCGACAAGAGAAAACCCAAGACGGCTATATGCGGACCGGCCCACCAAGCTGCCAGCTTCACACGGTATCGCCACATACCGCCTCCACCTCCTGGACGGACTCACAATGAAACGACCGCCAGCCGACGCCGATCTCGTAAACATTCAGAAGCCCCGGCGGGGTGACTTTGACTTTGTCGCTCTTGGGGTGGTGTTCGTCCGGGACAAGCCCTAAGTCCCTGGTACAGACCATTTCCCGCAAGGACTTGTCTTTCTTCTCAAAAGTAACCTTCAAGGTGGTGTGCTTGGCAAACAGCTCTTTTATTTCTGCTTCAGTGAACTTCATGGTAGTGCTCCTTTAAAGTGTGTTGTTAAATGCCCTTCTCAGTCAACCACATTGCTTTATCCCTCAACGCTTGGGCACCGACCTGGACCTTGTCCACGTTCAAGGTGTCGACGATCTGGAAATACTGATCGTACAAGTGGAGCCCATCCGAGAACGCGATGAGCTTGCCGTCCTCGACTTGCATCTCGGCGGCTTGCAGGTACTCGAGAACGGTCTCCTTCAATCTCTGTAGGCCGCCGAGGTTCTCAGGCAAGCCGGCGTACAGATCCCAGGACCGGAAATACACGGTCATATTCAACCGCCCTTTCACCACCTTGAATGATATCGATCGGAGACAAGGAGGATCATCAAGAAAGGTGGTCTCAATGTTACCGATGCAGATCGTCGCTTGGTTGGTATTGCCGTTCGACGATACAAGCAACTCCACAATTCTGACCAACTGCTTGGAAATGAATTCGCCGTAAGTGTAGACCTCGTTGTCGCTCTTTTCCGATCCAACGATGTAGCGCAGGAAGTAGGCCTCGATCTTCTCGTCGCTTGTGGGTGGCGGTACCCCAGGCGGCAGAATTGGTGCAAGCGGGCGGGTCCCCGGCTGGTCAATGACGATCTTTACCCCCTCCAGCTGCTTGCGGATCTGACCGACATAGGACCCACCCTTTACCAGGAAATCATAGCCGTTCTTGACACACAGCCACATTACCTCCCGCCAGGCCGAGTCGATCGTTGCTGCCCTCACGCAGCAGCACTCTTCATTTATCATTTACTTGCTCCTTTGGTTGG
>Ga0209000_1000346_pt1 | contig 49723 bp, 56 predicted proteins | sample RifGroD2_FD_183998 | JGI IMG/M metagenome (GOLD analysis project Ga0209000, IMG submission 183998) | Groundwater microbial communities from Rifle, Colorado, USA - Groundwater D2 (SPAdes) (version 2) | ecosystem: Environmental > Aquatic > Deep subsurface > Groundwater | place: Rifle, Colorado... | reverse complement strand
CAACACATCCAAACGAATATGGTCGAAGAGACCTTGCTAAATTAATAGTTAATAATACAATTAGAGGTATGTAGTTAATGCACATTAGGCACATACCACTCCATAAAATACCTTCGCTAAAGATACATTAAAAAAAAATAAATGAATTTTTAAGACAAGAGAGGTTTAAATACCCTCTCTTTTTTAATTCCCATTATTATTAAAAACAAAAAAATTAAAACAAAGGAGTGTTTAATAATGCAATATATTAATGAATTTATTTCGGCTAGATCTTTAGATGGTCTGGCATCAGGAACCCTATATCAATATAAATTAGAATTAAGCAAACTAACTGGATTTTTAAATAAACCTACATTACAAGCAACAATTACAGATTTAAGAAGTTATTTAAATCAATTTACACATATGGCTCAGAGAAGTATAAATAGAAAAATATCAACTATTAAAGCTTTTTACACTTGGTTGGTTGAAGAAGAATATCTAGAACGCAATCCGACTAGGAAAATCAGAACTCCAAAAGAACCTGCTTCATTACCAAGGAATTTAAGCAAAGAGGACTTAGAATTATTACGTTGGCATCCAAAATCAGATAGAAACCAAGCAATCATGGAATTATTAGTTTCTAGCGGAATGAGAGTCGGAGAATTAGTAAAATTAAATCGAGATGATATTGACATGATTAATCGGAAGGTTAGAGTTCTCGGTAAAGGTAATAAAGAAAGAATAGTTTTCTTTGGTCAAACTGCTAAATTTTGTCTAAAGAAATATTTGATAGCTCGTAAAGATGATAATCCTGCTTTATTGATAAATAAATATGGTGAGCGTCTAACTATAAGATCAATAGAAATGCAAATAAAAGATGAGGCTGAAAAAGCTGGAATTAAAAATAAAGTAACCCCTCACATGTTAAGGCATAGTTTTGCCAGTAATCTCTATGAAGCTGGTTGTGATATCGATTTCCTCTCAAGACTCCTCGGCCATTCATCCTGTGACACTACTCGTCGTTACACTCATATTTCAGGAGATCAGATGGGACGAATGTACGATAAGTTTGCTAGTTAATAAGTGAAAATAAAACAATTTACATATAAGATTTAATATTTAGGAAGGAGTGATTTATTTGGCTGAAACTGTAAAAAATCTCTTTTTCAAAGCACGAGCTCTTTTAGATGAGTATAGCGATGATGGAATAATCATAGCAGACGAAGAAGTAATAGATATGCAAGAAAAAGCTATTTTACTAGCTGATATGGCTCAAAAAGAACTTTACGAACAGTCTCAATTAGATTTAACCAAAGTTGAACCAAATACATTCACATCAATTGATAATATAACTGAAGTAAATTACAAAGCAGATCAAGCAATTGTTTATTATATTGCAGCGAGATTAGCACCTTTTGAAAATAAGGAATTAGTCAACTTTTTTGAAGATAAATACGAACAACTTAAACGTAAATGTTCTAATAAAGCAGTAGAAGTACAAATCACTGATGTTTATGGATTTTACTCATTAGACGATGAGGTGATTTAAAAATGGCTTTTAGAGCAAGTACACCTCCAGATCCTATAGAGATAGATAAATTTCTAGGTACTAATGAAGCTGTAGGAGAAACAGAGATTGCAATCAATGAAGCAATAAGTCAATTAAATTATCGTATTACTCAAAATTATAAACCTCAAAAAAGATTGGGTCATAAGACATTTATTGATTATGGAAACTCTTTAGATGTTCAGGGTATGTGGCATGGAACTATCTCAAATAAAAATGTCCTGATATCCATCAATAATGGCAAAGTCTATGAATATGATTTTTCAACAAAAATTAATACAGAAATTGGAACCTTAACTGATGCTAAAGCATCTATTTTTTATTTTGAGGGAAAATTATATTTCCTGAATGGAACTGATTATAAACAGTATGATGGAACATTATTCCAGGATGTAGATCCATATATTCCAACTGTAGCTATTGGTACTCCTCCCATTGGTGGAGGAACACCTCATGAACCTATAAATCTATTAACTGGTAAAAAGAAACAAGAATTTATGGGTGATGGAACAGCAACAATATATCAATTAGCTGAATCTAATATAGATGCTGATTTAGTAACTTGCACAATTGATGGAGTAACTAAAACAGAAACAACACACTTCACTGTTAATAGAACAACTGGTAAGGTAACATTTATTTCGGCTCCTGCTGATGAGTCAGAAGTAATTCTTGGATGGACTAAAATAGAAGCAGGAAACGCCGATTTGGTTAAAAAGAATAGATTTGCTTTGATTAATGGCCCAGGTAATGATACAGCAATATTTTTATGGGGAAATCCAGATGCTAAAAATAGAAGAACATGGTCAGGATCATTAAAAGCAAATTATTTTCCTGTCATTAACTATTATCTAATAGGTTCAGATGAATTTGCTATAACTGATATTAAACCCCAATACTCAAGACAAATCATTTTCAAAGAAGACAGAACACATTATAGTTATGCTGAGTGGAATGATACAGCAGAAGCATGGGATTATCCAGTTTATGACTTAAATGAAAAAGTTGGTAATATTGCTTATAATGCTGTTCAAATCATTAGAAATAATCCTATATCATTACATGCTCAATCTTGGCATGAATGGGTTTCAACCTCTGTTGAAGATGAACGTAATGAAAATGTTATAAGTGAACGATTAAGAGAATCTTTATCGGAATTAGATTTAACTAATGCAATAACCTTTGATTATCAGAGAGAAAAAGAGTATTGGTGTAATATAGAGGATAAAGTTTATATCTGGAATTATGGAAACAACACTATGTATATTTATGACAATATTTCTGGAACTTGTTTTTTAGATATTGATGGTCAATTATATTACGGTTCACAGGGAACAATTGAACGATTTGAAGGAACAGATGATAATGGAATATTAGTCAAAGATGAAATTATTACAGGATTTAATTCATGGGGATCTATCGAACTTAGGAAAAATTCAAGAGAAATATTCGCTTCAATTTTACCAGATGCTCAAACTTCATTAAATGTTTACTATCGGACAAATAGACAAGGCGAATGGAAACCGATTAGTAAATTAATAGAATATCGACTATTCGATTTAGACAATGTAAACTTTGATAATTTCTCATTTTTAACCAATAGAAATCCTCAAACATTTAGACGAAAAATAAGAGCAAAAAAGTACACTTACATTCAATTCAAACTAGAAAATAATAAATTAGGCGAAACATGCACCATCCTTGCATTTAAGGTTGGAGCAGAAACACAGGGGGTGACAAAGTAAATGTCATTAACAAGACCGACATTTAATGTAGACAATATTCAAGGTTTAGGTGATATAGTTCAGAATCAAAAAGCAACTGTAAAAGCTTTGTTTGATAAAACAGGGGCAGATACAAAAGATTATTTAATATCTTTGTTAGATGAAATTGAAATTGATTTTGCCACAAAAGAAGAGGTAGCAGGAATTATTTTAGGGCAAATTATAGATGGAGCTTTGACGGACGATAAGTTGTCGGATGCAACAGATCAAATTAAAACTAGGTTCGCAAACCACTTGATAGCTTATGTAGCATTTGTGGCAACTAAAGGACAGTCAAATGGACTTGCTACTTTAGATAGTAGTGGAAATCTAGTGCAAAAACCCTATGTAGCGGGATTATATACAGGAGATAACTTAGCCTCTAGGTCTATATCTCTTGGGTTTAGACCAAGTGCTGTGTTGATTATTCCTTATCGCAATGATGCCTATGTAAAGGGAGTCCCTATAGATTGTTATTCTGCCAATGAATTCTCAGGTTATACGTATGGATATATATATGGTGGTTCGTTTATAGATGGAGCAAGCACTTTATCCCAATTAATTAGTTATAGCGTTACCGTTACCACCACACCATTGACCATAACGGATAATGGGTTTACTGTGTATAAGGAAGAAATAGCAGCAGTTCATGTGCCAGAAACGGGAGATTACTTAGATATTATTTCAGTAACAAATTCGAGCGATTATTCTTACAGGTATGTAGCGTGGCAGTAAGGGAGTGAAGAGTTGTGATTATTCATAAAGGCACTAAAAGTGTAGAGACTCGTTCTGGCAAACCAAATGAAAATTTTGGAAACTATGAAAATGTTTTTGTAGTAGATGAGGGCAATGAATTAGGTAAAAAAATATTAGATAACACGCCTTATTTCGACTTCGTATTAGATGATAATGGTGGTTTAATTAATATCATACCAACAGAAAGACCACCCGAACCAACACCCGAACCAACGGAATTAGAATTACTCAAAGAAAAATACAGCGTACTTCAAAGCGCAGTTGATTTTATAATAATGAATCCATAAAAGAGTTAGAAGGAGTGGTCAAACATGGCTTTATATTTAGCTATTGGAATCGAAGAGGGAAGATTAGACTATTTAGCGGTTTTTAAGATTCAAAAATACTTACCATTGAAGGATACGGTTGACTCAATACTTGTGGCTGATGGATTTCAAGATAAGATTGTTCCGATAGTTTAGGAGAGGTAAAACCCTCTCTTTTTATGCCTAGAAAGGATGGTGAACTATGGCAAATACTTATAAAGATGTAAAAGGTGTAGGGAGAGTATCAGAAGGTGCAGGAGGTGTGACAGTTAGCACTAAAAGTGGCTCATACAATGAAAAAACTGGTCAATACTCCATTAAAGATTTAAAGACAGGTAAAACAGTAACAGGAAATGGTTCAAAAGATGATTATGATAAAGCATATAGCTCATATGGTAGTAGTTCTGGTGGTGGAGGCGGTGGAAGTTCTAGATTAGATTCAAGCTCTAATAATTACCAAAATTATCTTGAAAAACTTAAAAAAGCACAATTATCTGCATCTATGGCAAGTTTAGATAAACAGCGTAATTCTTCGCTCTCTAATCTCTCTGCCGAACGAGCAACAATAGAACCTGAATATCAAAAGTCTAAAATTCAAGCAGGAGTTACAGCTAAACAAACTGCGAGAAGTTTCGATGAATATATGGCTCAAAGGGGAGGTTCTAAGTCAGGTATAGCAGGACAAGGAACTCTCTTAAATAATATGGCTTATCAAAGACAATATGGAGAGTTAGATCAAGCTGAAAAAAGTGAATTAGCAGATAATGCTCGAAGAGTAACAGACGTTAATAATAACTATGAATCTGATTTAGTTGGAGCAAAAGCAGGAATAGAAGCTCAAGCTTTACAAAATTACATTCAACAAATGAATCTAGATAGAGCTTATAATCAACAAAATTATCAGTTTGACACTTCAACTGGTTTACAAAGAGATCAATTCAACGCAAATCTAGGGCTACAACAAGCAGGATTAACTGGAATGTATAATGGACAACAAACTCTTCAAGCAAAAACTGCACAACAAGATCAAGAATATAGAGTTGCTACACTCAAATTACAGCAGGATTCTCAAACTTGGCAACAACAATTCCAAGAGAAGGGTTTTAATGCTGATGAGTCATTCCGATTAGCACAATTAAAGTTCCAACAACAACAGGCGGCTTTAGATGAAAAGTATAGATATGCAACATTAGCAAGGTCTGGTAGTTCTGGTAGTGGAGGTAGTTCTTCTGCTAGTTTAAGCGCAATCAAATATCAAAATGAAATGTCCTCTCAACAAGCACTGGCAAAAGCTATGCAAGGATTACAATCTATGGCTAATGGCGGTAAAACACGCTCACAACTTCTAGCTCATATCAACTCAAACGCAGGGGATTTACAAGCGAATGGTGTTCCTATTCAAGACTTATATGGATGGGCAACTAAGAACTTCACTTGGGATAAAAAGAATGGTCAATGGTACAATACAGCAGACGAAGATGATTAAGGGGGTGCAAAATGACAAGAAGTTTAGATGAAATATTTGGAACAACACAGAATAAACCTAAAACACTTGACCAAATATTTGCTCCTGCACCCATTAAAACTCCACCTATAAAGATTCCGATTAACCAATTAAAATCTTCACATACTTCAACAACTCAACAACCAAAATCAACTCTCAAAACAGCTTTTATAAAAGGTACTTTAGGATCAAATATTGGTGAAGTATTAACGCCATTAGCGGAAAAAATTGCAGGAAGAGAAGTTGATTTATCCACTCTTCCTGAATCACAAACTTTTGCTCAAAAGGCAATAGAAACTGGTAGCAATTTGGTAGCAGATTTACCTTTATGGCTTGCAGGAGATGCAATTTTAGCAAAACCATTAGGAGCATTGGCAAAAACTACTCCTATAGCTAAGACTCTTAATATAGTGCCTAAAACAATTAAACCTGCTCTTGGTACTGGTGTAAGAGCAGGAGCTACTTATGGTGGAGTTGTTGCACCTGTTGAAACAATACTTGAAGGTGACGGATTACAAGGATTAGTAGAAAGGGAAAAACAAGTGCCTATGATGGCATTAGGTGGAACTGCTTTACACGGAGCAGGTCAATTAGTCGGTAAAGGTGTTAAATCTGGAATTGATTATGCTAAGTTTAATAAGCTAACAAAACTCCCTGAATCAAAAATTAATCCTTTAGAAGAAGTTCAAAACGCTTATAAATCTCCTACTATTAGAGATGCAAAAGCAGATCAATTAAATAAAACCTTTGCTGATACATCAAACAATCTAGGACGAACAGGTCAGATTGCTCCAAAGCAAGGAATGAATCCTAATGAATTACTCCGACAAAAACAATTAGATGCTGAAGGTGTTTTTGGAAAACCAATCAATAATAAAAAGTATACATTTAAAACAAGTGAGCAAAAAGCATTTCAGGAACTTCAGGATGGAATAAGTGAAGCACAAAATTATGTTCGACATACTGATGTTTTGGCTCCATATCCGGCAGGAACAACAATTGAACAGGCATATGCTGATATTAAAGCAAATACTGGTGTTGATTTGCCTAAGTTAATGGAAGCATGGAATAAAACACAAACACTTAAAAATAAAATGACTCCTGAAGAATTAAGACTTGGTAGAGCAGCAGGAGTAATTCCTAAATTAAAACCAAGAGATACATCGTTTCCTGCACAAGTTGAAAATAGAGTACCAATCAATATGACTCAAGAGCGTTTAACATGGACTAATCGAGATGGAATTCAAAATGCAGGGAATTTACCAATTAAATCAATTACTGAAGAAAATTTAGGGCAATTACCATCAAGACAAGGGAATATTCCGCTCAGAACACCAACAAGCGGAATTTCTAATCTTGGGGAAACTACTGGTATTGAGATTCCTATGGTTAATGGTAGAGCAGATGTAGGAAATGTGGTTGAAACTCCAAGGATTAGAACAATGAATGCTAATATTGAAAGGCCAAATGAGACATTAATTATTGATAATTTGAGGAATTCAAATGTTCCACGAGCTAATATCCAATCTCAAGTATTACCTGAACCACAAAGTAAAATTATTATCGGTAAACCTAAAGAAGGAACTAGTTTTAAAGATTCTTTAAAAAAGTTTTATGTGAAAACAGTTAATAGCCAACAACCAATTTTTGATGTCGGTAAAGTAGCTAATTCAGATTTAGGTAAATTAGCTAGTAACGCCAAAAATGTTAGTGGTATTGTTGATTATAATTTCTTAAATGGTTTAGTTGATAAAAACGGAAATAAAGTTGGAGAATCATTAAAATCAACAGTAGAAGCAATCCCTAAAGGTAAAGAGCAAGATTTTTGGACTTATATGTCTCTAAAACACAACATAGATAGAGCTAGAGAAGGTAAACCAGTACAGGCTAATTATACCCCTGAGCAATCTTTAGAAGCGGTTAGAAGAATTGATCAAACTAATCCTGAGTATAAAGCAATTGGTGAGAATATTACCAAATGGATTGATGATTTCATGAAAACATGGGGTGTAGATACTGGAATTGTCAATAAGGAGCTTTATGGAAATTTAAGACAAACTTACAAAAATTATTTTCCAACTCAGAGAGATTTCAGTGAGCTTGAAAAAGCAATTCCCGATAATGTTAGTCAAAAGTTTATGGATCAAAAAACTCCAATCAAAAAAGCTACAGGTTCAGAAAGAGATATTTTAGATCCTACTGAAAATATTATGAATCTAGTTAACCGTACAATCAGAGTAGCAAAATACAATGAAGTTGGTCAAAGTTTATTAAATACAGTCAGAGAAAATCCTGATAAGATGAAACAATTTGCAGAGGTTGTAGCAACTAAAGATGGTATGTTTAGTAATCTTGATAATGTAATTACTGTTCTGGAAAATGGAAAACCAACGTATTTACAGATTAATAATAGAATGTTGCTTGATTCTATGAATGGATTACCAAAATCAATAGGCAAAATTCCTGTTCTTGACACTTTGATGAATGGTTTTAAGGGATTAATTACCCAAAAGAATCCTATATTTGCTATTCGTAATATTTTTAGAGATGTTCCAACCTCGTATGTTTATGGAAGTGAAAGTAATCCTTTTAAATTTGGTAAAGATCTTATTGGTGCAGGTAAAGATATTGTAACAAATAGTCCTAATTTACAAAGATATCAAGCTGTAGGTGGAGGCGGTGCTAACTTCTTTTCAAGTGGTGATGTGTCTAAATCTGCTTCAGAATTGGTTGGTAATGGGAGTAAAATTAAGAAGGGTTTAACACTACCAATTAAGGCTATTGAAAAGTTCAATAATCTAACAGAAACAGCACCACGATTAGCAGAATTTAATCGAGTATTTGAAAAAACAGGTGATGTAACAAAGGCGTTGTTTGCAGCTAATGATGTTTCAGTAAACTTTTCGAGAAGTGGAAATCTCACAAAGAATGTTGATAAGGGCGTACCATATTTAAATGCATCAGTGCAAGGTTTAGATAAATTCTTTAGAGGGTTCAAAGATCCAAAAGTGGCTATTGCAACAATAGTAAAATCAGGTATTGCTATTACTTCTCCTGAAATTGCCACATATTTAGCAAATAGAAACAATCCAAATTATCAAGCATTAGATAATAGAACAAAAGATACTTATTTCTTGATCCCAAATTTATCTGATAAAGATGAGAACGGTAATTCTAAGACATTTATAAAAGTTCCAAAATCTAGGGAGTTAGGTGTTTTATTTAGTTCTTTACTAGAGAGAACTTTAAGAGCAACAAATGGTGATGAAAATGCATTCAAGGGATTTGGCAATACTGTAAAAACATCGTTTGGGCCAGTTAATCCAGTTGAAAGTAATATTGCTACGCCTATTTTAAATACTATATACACAAATAAAGATTTTGCGAATAGATCGATAGTACCACAAGCAATGCTAATGGATGAGAGGTCAAGATATTTACAGTATGATGAAAAGACTACTACTATTGCAAAAGCTATAGGAGAATTAACAACAAATATACCAGGACTGCCAGAGGGATTATCACCAAAACAGATCGATTATTTGATTAAATCCTATAGTGGTATACTTGGTCAAATTGGTATACCGTTAGCTACTACCGGAGGAAGTCCCGTAAAAGCACTAAGTACACAATTCATATCAGATCCGAATTTTAGTAATCAAACCACAACTGATTTTTATGACAGACTTGATAAAGTATCAAAAGAAGCAACTGATAAAAACATTTTAGAGGAAGTTCCTAGTAAAAAACTAACTCCTGAAGAGAATATTAGGAATTCAATGAATGAAATAAGTTTTGCTTTAAGTAGAGGGACAAAACAAATTAATAAACTACAAGCAAGTTCAGATCCAAACAAAGACGCAAAAATTCAAACTATAAAAATCCAAATGGTAAATTTAACAAATAAAGCGAATTCAGCTAAAGATCCAAAGGCAATGCAAAAAGTTGAGAATGAAGCCAAGAAAGTATTTAAGAAATAAAAAAAGCAGGGTCACTTCAAATTCCCTGCTTTTCTACTAATAAAGCCAATTTCCTTTAGAGTCAACTCTATCTGTTAATTTTGGTAATAACCCAATAGTTTCCAATAATGTTCCAGTTAAACTTCTACCTTCTTGCTGAAAATAACCATTTTGTTTATCATCTTCATTCATCTTATATCCATATGTCTTTGCATTTCTAAATGAAGATCGTTTTAGGTTAAGTTCTGTAACTTTATTCTGATCTAAGCTTAATGGTGAATAGAATTCATTAGTATTTACATTTACATAGACTATAGCATTATCTGGAACTAAACCAACTGTACTTATAAAAAAACCACCTACAAAAACTAAGAGAAATATTCCAATTAAATACTTTATAATTTTCATCCAAAAACCTTCTTTCCTGTAAAATACACAAATGAAGTAAATAACAGCATTATAATCCCTTGAATAAGGTTTAAATCAATTATCCAGTAAAGTAATATACTCGATGGAAGAATTAAGTAGAACATATTCATCTCCTCTAATTTTTAACAATATTATACATTATTTAACTGCCTTTGTGGTAGTTAATTTTTTTAAATTTCCAAAAGAAGGTGAAAATTAATGTCTTATGAAATCATAGAAAAACTCATTTCAAAGAATCGTTCATATAAACCACTTAAACCACAAGGACTTTGTGTTCATTCAACTGCAAATGTTGGGGCAGGTGCAATAAATCATTATAATTATTGGAACAACGCAGATAGACAATCATCAGCCCATTACATAATTGATGATCAAATGATTATTAGGCTAATACCAGAAAACGAAGTAGCATGGCACGCAGGGAAAACAGCTAATTCAAGATTTTTATCAGTTGAACTATGTGAATATGATGATAGTAGATTTGATATTGTTTGGAATAAAGCAATTTGGTTTGTAGCTGATTTATGTAAAAGATACGGATGGGATACTGAACCTGTTTGGAGTCATAGAGGGGTTAGTGGCCTTTGGCACGAAACTACCCATATTGATCCAATACCCTACTTCACAAAACACGGTAAAACATGGGAAGGATTTCTAAGTGAAATTGAGAATGAAATTAATAAAAAAGTAGTAACTCCAGTTCCAACAACTGAAATTACTAATAAAATGATTTACGACTTATTGTTAAAAGTTTCAGATTCATTAAAAATTAAATAATTGAACATAAAAAAATAGAGGTAGTTGAAATTGCGCTTCACTTGCCTCTATTTTGCATTGTCCACTAAAGGACTTTGCAATTAATTATAACATAAGGGAGGCGCGAATGGAAGGAGTTTTTAAATTGGGAGAACTACAAGAAGACAAGGAACTACAATCTGCAATTAATCTAGCATTAGTACAGCAACGAGTTAGCAATTTGGAAAGTTGGAAATCTGGATATGAAGAGGCACAAAATCAAAGGTGGAATAATTTTGAAAAAAAGATAGATAAATTATTTGATAATCTTACTACTCAGATGACTTCGATGACAAGTCAATTAAATAACCAGAAAGATAACTGGATGAGCAAACCACCATATTGGGTGACGGCAATGTTTTCTGCTTTAGTCGGTTTAGTGGTTTATTTAGTAACAAAGTAAAGACAAAGGAGATTTTAATATGAAAGAAAAAGCTACAATTATTTCCATTATCGGAGTAATTATTATTGTACTTGGTTATATGGGTTTTTCAGGAGTTTCTAATCAAACCATAGATGCGGAACTTTTGAAACAGAGTATTACTGGATTACTAGGATTTGCAAGTGGAACAGCTATTGGTGTAGGTGGCACTGTTTATGCTCTTAGTAATAAAAATGAAGTAGTAGAGATAGAAAAACAACCATAAAGTATACTTTGGTAAACCTGTATACATTGAGTATACCGAATAATAATCACAAACATAAAAAGCCTTGGCATTAATTTGTCAGGGCTTTTTCTTATGTAAAAATAATTTAAAGGGAGATAGAAAATGGATAAAACAGATAAATTTTTTGAAGAAATGATTTGTAAGGGATTTTTCGATAAATTACATAATAGTAAAATGATTAGTGATTCTGAACACAAAAATCTACTAAATGGTTATGATAAGCTTTATAAAACTCAAGATATTGACAAGCAACTAAAAGAAATTATATGATAGTATTGTGTCGATAATATTGTAGCAAGGGAGAAAATTTTATGTTATTTTCAAATGATAAAAAACAGAAAGTAGTATTTTATGCTAGGGTTTCAACTGATAATATAGAGCAATTAGATTCATTGGCAACTCAAATTGATCATTTTACAAAGGTGATTGAAAACAATAAAAATTGGGAACTTATTGGTAGTTATGTTGATGAGGGTATTACAGGGACTTCAACTACCAAACGTAAAGGTTTCAATAAAATGATTAAGGATGCTAATGATGGTTTATTTGATTTAATCTTAACAAGGGAAGTATCAAGATTTGCAAGAAATACAGTTGATACTTTGGAATACACTAGACAACTCAAATCGTTAGGTATTGGGGTTGTTTTTACTTTAGATAATATTAATACTTTAGACCCAGATGGGGAATTTAAATTGACCATTATGGCTAGTGTTGCTCAGGAAGAAGCAAGAAAAACTTCTAATAATGTTAAATGGAAGCACGAGAATTTAATGAATAATGGGGCAGTATTCGGTTCTAATAATATCATGGGTTATGATTTAAAAGATAAAAAATTAACCATAAATGAAGAGCAAGCAAAAATTATAAGGTTAATCTATGATCTTTATTTACAAGGTAAAGGTGAAAGAGCTATACAAATTGAATTAATGCAAAGAAATATTAAAACTTCATTAGGTAAAGATAGGTGGACAAATACAACCATAAAACGAATTTTAACTAATGAAAAATACATTGGAAGATTAGTTCAAAAAAAAAGTATTACGCCTAATTATTTGGAAAAAAAGAGAGTAATGAATAAAGATGAATCAACTTTAATTATCCATGAAGATGCTCATGAAGCAATTATTGATATAGATACCTTTAATAAAGTTCAAAAAGAAATGTCTCGAAGAGCAGAATTATTAAATGTTGGAAACACAAGATATACTAATAAATATCCATACTCAGGTAAAATTAAATGTGGAATATGTGGAAGAAATATGAAACATGTTTCATGGAATAAGATGGTTGATGGAACTAAAACATATGCTTACAAATGTCCAGAGAGAGCGGTTCATGGAAAAAAACATGACATAGGCAATGGGGTTTTTGTTGGTTGTGATGGTGTTGCTATTCCTGAAGTAATTTTAAATAATTTCATGAAACAGGTTATTATAAATCTTTATAAAAATAGAGATTCTATATTTAATATTATTGAAAACTTATTAAATAGATATATCAATCAAGATGAAAAAATACTTGATTTAAAATCAATTCAAAAGACAATAGAAAAATTTAAAAATAAAATAGATGGGTTGATGGATCTTTATACAGATCAATTAATTAATAAATCTGAATTCCAACTTAAAAAACTTAATTATGATATGGAAATTCAAAAACAAGAAAAACTTTTAGATCAACATGGAAAAAGTAAAAAAGATGAATTAGGACTCATTGAAAAATTAGAATCCTTTAAAAGTATCTTTCAAGAGGAAATTGATTTTAATAAAGATAAAATATCTGATGAAATTATTGAAAGACTTTTGGACTATATGGTTATACATGATAAAATGAATATCGACATTCATTTTACTAGTGGATGGGGTCACAATGTTAAAATCAATGGGACTGAATTAACCTTTAGTAAACTACATTCTTTTGGTATCGACCATATGCGGTGCAGAATACAAAGTGATGTAGTTGACAATATAAATTACAGACTCTTTTTAAGCATCTAAATGTGTAAAAGTATCCTTTTCGTTATAAAAAGGATACTTTTATGTGTTTAGTGCAATTAATTTAGATAATTCATGGGGTCTTGACATATCCCATTTTTTCTAATCTCAAAATGTAAGTGACTTCCAAAACTTCTACCAGTGTTGCCACAATTCCCTATTTTAGTCCCTGCAATGACTGGATATCCTACCTTAACATTTAACCCACTAAGATGGAGGTTCAACATATTTGCCATAGTAATCTGTTTATCAATGCACATACTATGCCTAATTTGACGTAATCTGTTTTTCAAACCCATATATTCATCACCTAATAGTGTATTCCACATTACACATAAAAGTCCTTTTATTTGTAAAATTTTTGATTAAAAATATTTTTAAAATAAACTAAAATAAGTGTTGACATTACACCAAATTAAATGTATACTATGATTAGAAGTTGAGGAGGTGGAAAACATAGCAAAGATTATTAGAGTCGATAGTTTGGTTCAAATCTCTGTAAATTTTAAAAAAGGTGTTTTGGATGATTTGGACACGATTGCCGAAACTGTTGGCACTAAGAAAGCTAAACTTGTAAATGAAATTGTGGAGTATTACTTGTATAGCGATCCTGATGTGATTATCCAAAATGGCAAGGAAAAGTTTAGAATCAAAGACATCTTAAAAGACTAAAAAAAATAGCCCCTCAAAAGAGGAGCATTGGGAAGAAAATTCATCTAGCAATGATAGTATACATCATTAAAACAAAAAATAGAAGTTGTCTTGATGTATACAATTCTTTCCAATCCTTCTCTTTAAGGGAGCTAAAACGAAGAGGAGAGAGTGTAATGAAAAAAAGATTTGTATTAAAAGATCAAGACGGTAATTTTGTAGGAAGTAATTCAATTTCATATGACAAACCAACCAAACAGGTTATTTATTCTTATTCTAAATTCTTAACCAATGGATTCTATTATTCCTCATCCCAAAAAGGAGCAGAAGCGCAGCTCGATAAATTAAATCAATTACAAGCTCAATTTAAGTTATCCGGTAAGCAATTTCATGTAGAGCAAATTGATAAAAATGAAATCTTATACAGAGAGGCCCAGACACATAGACCTAGAGACCCATTCCAACAGCAATATTTTTTAAGTGGTAAGTGTAAAAAAGAGCAGGTGGCATAAATGGGTCAAGTACTGGAGTTTAAGCCAAAACAACCTTCAGAGGAGGAAATGTGTTCTGAGGAATATATAATCAGACAGTATGAGTTATGTTGGCAGGAAGAAATGGAGAATATGGATGAAGATGCTTGGCAAAGAGGAAGAGATTTTTTAGCTAATCAATTAGTAAGGAATGAGCAAAAGAAAAAGACTTGTTTATCTAGACTTTTTGAGAAATTATTCGCATAACCCAAAAAGGAGAAGAGGTCATTACGACTTCTTCTCTTATCAAAATCCTACCTGATGAGGCATTGTTATGTAAACTTGTATTACAATTGGAGGGATAGACTAATTGGAATATTTTAATTTAGATAGTGTCAAAGTTAAAACTAAATATAAGGGACAAATTGATGAGGTTCTTGAGGAAGTAAATAATGTAGTTGGTGGGATAAGGTTTTTAAAGGTTAGACCTAATCAGGATGGTCATGCAGAAGTCTGGTTTGATGAGCGAAAATCTAAATATTATGCTTGTGTTAAAATACCAGAAATTAAAAAACTTGATGATTTATATTTGTTTTTCCACGAATGTGGTCATGTAGTGAATAGACATTTAAGTGATTTGGAAGCTCGATCAACAATCAAACAGGAAGAAGTTATAAATCGAGAAAAAGAAGCTGATATTTATGCTTTAAATCAAATGGAAAAACTACTTACGACCACTCTAAAAAATCGAGATCGTGAAAAAATAACAGATATTATTGATATAATTAAATTTAGATTAAATTCGGGTTATGAAGATTACATTGAAGGTTAGGCGACATAAAACATAACCAGTATGGACAGGATGATAATTTCCCAGATGGTGAGGGGACCACGAACATAGACAATCAAAAAAGAGAAGGGGTCTGATCGACTTCTTCTCTAATCATTATTTAAAAACATCATTAAATTATTGTTGACAAACTTTCCATAATATTATATAATGATCTTATATCTATTTTTACAAGCAAAAATTACTACCAACATTTTGTGGGTAGTTTATTTCCGACTCTTTTTTATTGGATTTAAAATCTTACACTATTTTTTTAAGTAAGATTATTATACCACAATTTATTGATTTGTATACCTTATAATTAATATTTTCACGTAGTTGGTTTTTTTGTGTTCTATAGCCCACTGATACCAATGGTTTCCAAATTGTCAGTCTTCTTGGTATATAGAGTATAAACACAATTTAAAATTACTATTTTTATTAAAATGGCAGAATTAACTACCACATTTTTTACAACACGCTCATAGCAATGGTTTGATGGCGTAGTTAAAACCTTGTATATGGGTATATAAACAAAAATTTTTATTTACGGAAATCTCCGAAAGGAGTGCTCCGATAAAATCTTAATAGAGATGTTCGATTTGGTGAAGTTTTAGAAGAAAAATAGAAATAAATTACATGTAATCACTTAAAACCTTTGTTAATAAAGCGATGTCACGAAATAGAAATGCTTTAAAAATCACTACTTTTACACTTTGAAAAATCATATCAATCAATAAAACTTAGTCATATCAATGGTTACAAGTATTAATTAGAATATTCAGTTAAATGTCTATAAGGGAAACATGAGAGAATTAAGAAAATGTTTGAAATAGAAAGCGTCTGAAACGTGTATGTAGTAAGGGTTTAATGGATATATGCCTTTATGTATCAGAATAGGTAGAATAAATATAACGAAATAAAAATTGTGAAGTTTTAGAAAATGGCTTAAAGTCGCTAATATCAATAATTACGGCAATTGTCTCAATTCTTATAGTATGAGGAGAAAGAAAATAAATCAGTATTATTATTATTTAGGAAAACGTAAAACCTCTGTAACTCTAACTACAATTGGTTTTCAGCGACTATCTCAGTTTTTATAGTATGAGGGATAAAAATAAAAAGTAGGAAAATAGAAAATCCTCTCAACCCATATCCAATAATCATTTTAAGGTTCGCTCTACTCGTTCTAATGTGGATGCTAGACAAATAGAAAACCTCTATAAGTCGCTCGTAGTAAGGATCTATAGCTTTAATGAAATTTTTTTTAATATGAGTATAATATAAAAACAAAAACTTTCTGTATAAGCGGCAAGTTGCGTCTAACGAAATAAAAACCGCTTGTAACAAGCACTACAGCAACATTTACATCAAGAAATAATATTTTATATTTCTTCAAAACACCTTCAAACCATTGGCACATAAGGGTTTGATGCCAAAAATGAAAAAGTTACTATTAGGGAAGCATTAAAATCTTATCATAAAACAGAAAATGCCTGAAACTAGCTTATCACAACACTCTTAGAGGATAGATGTAATTTTGTATATATAGATATAATAATAAGAAAAAAATGTTAATGGTTTAGAAAACTCTGCAATCTAGCTTATAGCAATGGATACAGAGGACGTTTCAGTTTTTATAGTGGGGAAGGGAGGAAAACAAAATGAATTTAAAGTTTTATAAGTGGAAATATCCATAGGTGTGACGGAAGGTGCTAAAATTTTTGTCTCCCTTGGAAGATAAAACAAAAATAAAACTAAAAGTATATAAACAGATATAATTATGAAAGAAGATGATTTTAAATGGAAAATAAAAAAATCGAAAAAAAATATAGATCTATAAGGAAAAAATACTTAGCAGATGCTTTAGCATTTCTAGGATTTAGGTATTACAAATACACCAACGAGGATGGCACATCTTATAGTTTTGAAGATACGGAAAATCTTAAATATGCTATTGACTCTTTAATGAGTCTTAAAAGCAATTGTGAAAATAGAATTTAGAAGTTAGGAGAAGAAAATATGCAAAAGAATTTAGAGGTAGGGAAAATATATCCTTCAGTCAAAAACATGTGTGAAATATTAGAGATGATTTATAAAGATAGCACTGACAGTCGCAAAGCAAATTTGAAAGAGATAGAAACAATGTATTTATTAGAAAAACTAGGCAGAAAATATAAAGTAATAGAAGAATATGAAACCATTAAAGAAAAAGTAGACAATAGGAAAAATAATGGTGGACATGTAACCACTACAAAATATGAAACGCTTTTAGATCAATTATTTTTAGATTGGTTATTAGAAGAAAATATTCGTGGCAATGCAACTACAACAAAAAATAATTTATTCGTAGAAAATGATGAAATTATTAATATTCCATTGTTACAAAAAGATTATAAAGAAATGCTAAATATAGGATATGAAAAATTTGCGAAAAAAGAAGGTATGAGTAAAGGACTTGTTTTAACTTATATGCAAAAAATTAATAAGGTGGTTGAAACAAGTCTATTAACCGTCCTCAATAGATTACAAAAACAAAATATAATAAATTGGCAGAAAAATATTATGGTGAGATCATATTCAGAACTTGATCCAGAAATTGCAGATAAAGAAATGGAAGATGAAATCAAAGTAGCGGAAAAAGAAACATATGAAAAATTGGGTATAACCCCATTTCAAAGAGTCAATCCAAAGATAAATAAGAAATTCATGACAACAGTTTGTAGTAATTTCCCTGATTTATCAAGTTATTGGAGAATATATAACATTGATATATTGAATGAAGAAGTTGTTGAGAATAGTTTATTAGATGACCAAAAGCGAATAGAAATAACAAATGAATTAATTATACGATATGTAGATTCAGTAAATGAAGCGGTGAAGAATAAAACAAATAATGTAGATGATGGCAAAGAAGAAAATATTTTAGGAAAAAAGAAAATTAAGAAAACATATAAACCATATACAAGTGAAAAAAATATTGGCGATCTCAATGCATTAAATAAAATGATATGGAAATTACCTGATGGATATAAAACGTTTGATGAAGAAATATATGAATTGTTTGGAGAGGATGATTGGACAAAGGAATCAGAAGAAGATCCTGACTAATTTTACTCGTACAATTTGATGTCCGCAGGTAAACCTGCTACCATAGTAATCTTTAGTAATAGAATTTAATAAACCGACTAGGATTACTGAGTATATATAATAATATATTAATATATACACCTAATAATTATAATCGGTATATCATTAAACCGACTAAGATTACTAGGTATATATAACACTACGTGTAAAATAATATATAAAACCCTTATATATCAAGGGTTTCAACCATAAATTATATAAATATAATCGTATCCATATGGTACATATGTATATATACCTAGTAATTATAGTCGGTTTATATGGTTAATATTTACAAAAAAATAAAGTCAAAATATTATTTGCCTGAAAGGCACAAATTGTACGACTAATTATAGGTAGTTTAAGGTGGAAGGGTGTGCAGAATTCTTCACCCCTATTCAGGTCATTACAAATAATAAACAAATAATAATAATAATAATAATAAAACAAAGAGGAGAGTGTATTAATAATGAAAACTGGAATTAAAATTATGAATCTTGAAGGTAGCGATATATTAAAAAATAATTTGGAAAATAAACCAATATATAAAAAGTATAATGGAGTATTTACAAATAGTTTATTGTTAGATAAATTGAATAAATTAGGTTTAAAAGTAAGCGACAAAGAAACAACGAGAGATATTGTAACTGTTCAGTTTAGTTATGGTTATACTCCATCATTGAATTTACCAAATGATGAAAAAATCAAAAATTTAGAAGACAAAAATAAAAGAATTTTGAGTAAGATTAAAACTCTAGAAGAAAAGAAGAAAAGTATAAGCAAAAGAGCAGATAAAAAACCTATTATTGATAAAATAATAATGTTAAAAGAAAAAATTAAAAACAATAAATCTAATATTAATAATATGAAATTAGATGATGAAATTTTTATTGCAGATGCTAAAATGGATGTTGATCAGATCAGAGAAGAATTATATAAAAATGGATTTAAACTTAAATTTGAAAATAAAAAATCAAAAAAAATGGATGTTATTGAATATGTTTTTTGGTACAGAACTCCTTCCAAATCACGCATTGGTGATGTAGTTTTTATTAATAAAACACTATTAGATAAAATTAGAATTTGGCAACGTATGGGTATAAAATTACCTGAAGGAAAAGCAAAAGTAGTTGAAATGATGGCATATGAATCATTAACCTCATCAAATATCATAGGTAAAATAGAAATTGATCCAAAAAAGAATATTTTAGTTATTGATGATTTAAAAAGTTTCTTTGAAACTAATTGTGCAATTGTTAGAACCAATGATGATGGAGAATGTTATGTATCCAAGGAATTGTATAAAGTATCTAATACATTATTTGATGGTCAGGCACTTTTAGATGATAGTATGTTTACGGATGATTCAAGTTTTAAATTGTTGAGACAACACTTTTTTAAGGCGTGTGCATTTAGGACATATATCAAAAAATTCATGATGGATTCTTTTGGTGATAATTATGATACTGCAACTGTAAAAGATAGATATGGTAATAACATTAAAGTCTCTGAAATATTACTCATAACCACTGAAAACGCCATGAAATGGGAGAAGTTTATAGACATTGGAGCTAATTATGATTTATGGAGACAAAAAGTATCAGAGGATGATAATATTTTTGGTGTAGCTAAAGAAGATCATGTAAGTAAGTACAATGATTTATTTGATGATGGCAAATGTTATCAGAGAATGAGTTACCAAATGGTTAATACTTTTTTTCTGGAACCTGAAAATGAAGAATCTGAAATGAGGGAGCTACTGCAAGACACAATAAGATTTATTGATAAATTAAAATCAGATAATCAATATTTTTTAAAGTATCTTGAAAGAAACGCAAATGAAGTTAATGCTAATCAAATGATGATTGATTTATATAGAAATATTAATAATTTTGATAAATCAGCATTGTTTAGAGTGTTTAAAAATGAAACTATTAACAAATATGTTGAAACTATTCGTGGTGGTAAGGTTTTATGCTCTGGTGATAATCTAACTATTGTAGGAAGTCCATATATTATGTTACTTCATGCTATAGGTAAAGTTCCTGTTGTAGATGGTGTAGTAGCTGAGGACTTTGAAGATGAGACATTGCCTATTAGTGATGAGTACATAAGTGTTTATGCTCCATTGTTTTCAGAAGAGTATTTAGCCAGCTTTAGGAACCCTCATAATTCGCCTAATAATTGCGGATACAATTTGAATTTTAAGCATCCATTGATGACAAAATACTTTAACTTTAACAATAGCATAATGGCTGTAAACATGATCCGAACAGAGGAACAAGATTTGAAAAATGGCGAAGACATGGATTCAGATTTTTGCTATGTAACTAATAATAAAATTGCTGTCGAGTCTGCCAAAAGAGTCTTTAGAAAGTTTCCATGCATTGTCAATGATATTCAAAAAGATGAAAGACCTTGGGAAAATAATATTGAAAGTTTAGTTGCTATTGATAATGGATTAGCAAAGTCAAAATATGATATTGGATCAAGCTCTAATCTTGCCCAATTAGCTATGAGTTGGTACTGGATGGATAAGACAAATGATTTAGCTGATATAGTATGTGTGATGAGCGTTTTAGCACAAGTTGCAATTGATAATAGTAAGCGTCAATATGCTGTAAAAGTTAGAGATGAAATTAAAAGAATTAGTGATTTAGAATGTATGGATAAAAAAGCAAAAGTATTTTATATAAAAGGTAAAAAGTATAGATTTAATAAAACAAGCAATAAAATTAGATTTAAAACAAGTAAAATTGATAAAAAAAGAAAAACAATAAAATTAATTAGTAAATTATTAAAAGCAAAACCTTTATTTTGGAAATATATTAATGATAAAACCAAAGAAGTAAATTTAATTGATTGCCCTTGCCCCATGAACTTTTTACAGACTATAATTGATACCGATGTAAAATGTGCCAGTAAGTCAAAAGATACTATTGATAGTGTAAAATTTATCAATATGATTAATGGTAAAGCTGATGAAAGACAAACTAAAAAAATTGAAGCAAAGATAAAAGAGTATGACGATGCAGTTAAAGAACATAATGATTTAATCAATAATGGATACAATGAAGATAAGGATAAATGGAAGATCGAAGAGCAAATATTGCAAAAAGATGTTATTGATTATATTTCAGGATTAAAAATTAAACCTAAAACAATGCAAATGCTGATTTCAAAATCATTATCTAAAAATGGAATGAATTCTAAGTATAAAAGAAAATTATTGAATGGTTTATATCAATCTCACAGAGAGAAATTTATGGATTGTTTTAAGTAGAAATAAAAATTTACGGAATTTGTTATAATTAAAACTCATGTAACTAAGTTGTATTAACAGTTACATGGGTTTCTGTATAATTTCTATATGATATATAATAAAATTTAATTATATCATGTAATAAAAATTATTGCAATAGGTTTTAGAAAATATTTTTTAGTAAATAAAGTAACTTGTAAAAATTAATTTAATAAAAAACAAAGAAATTGGGTGATAAAATGGGTAATCCAGAAATAATTTATGATGAGAAAAATGAATATGTAAGAGTTAAACTTTTAGAGCATATAGAGGCCAAAGGCACAAAGCAGAACTTCTTTGCAAAGAAATGCAAGTTAAGTTCGTGTAGCATTAGTTTGTTTCTTAACAAGAAGAGAATGCTTACTGATATGCATTTAGAATTATTATTAGATTTAATTAGAAGTTAATTGAGGGTAGGGGCAAGGTTGCACTATGCTGATTATCAGGTCGGGTTTACCGACCCTAAATTAACTCAAAAAGAACATGGTGGCGATAGAAAATCAAAAGACGCATCTCGCACTTTGATTTCTCAAGAAGATATTGCTAAAGAACTCGGCATCACATAATTAGTTAATTTTGCAGAGTGGTAACTCCTACCACTCTGCAAAATATAAAGATAAGTTTACCAATTCATTTTATTATACTCTCCTCCTACTTTGAAAGGCTGTAGTTATTTGCTATGGCCTTTCATCTTTTTTAAATCGCCTGAGTTGGCGATACATTTAAAAATGCAAATAAATCAATTTTAAAGACTCTCTAAGGCGTTGGAAGTAAAGAGTGGCACAATTTATCACTAAAACAATTCTGATTGATTCTAGGTCATTTAAAATGAAAAGTGAAATTTGAAACCCTTGATATAAGCGGTTTATAGGGTTGGTAGTTTTTGGAAGTATTATAGATTAAGGTATGGTCTTGGAGTTGATTTTAATAAAGCAAAATTGGAGGGAAAACAAATTGAATAAAAAACAGTTAAAAGATTTTAGAATTATTAAGTTTTGGAGGAATTTAAATTACAAAAAAGTATTAATATTTATTGTTACATATTTAATAATTTATAATATTTTTAATTAATTGAAAAACGAATAAGAATTGAGGTTTTTATAGATGGAAAATAAAGAGAAAGACATGAGCTTTAAATACTATTATTGTAGATCCCAGAGAATGGCAGGATTTTTGATGTTCAAATTTGGTTTTAAACTTTTAAGTTTAGATCCAGATAGAAATTATGAATCACGTAATGTATTTAAATTTTTTAATAGTCAACCTTTACTAGATGCGATTGAGGATTATAGAAATTTAAACAAAAAATAAATCAAAAAGGATGTGAAAACAAATGGAAGATATAAATGAGACTTGTCAAAGTATAATTGATACTATGGAGAGAATTGAGCGACAACAGAAACAGTTTTATGAGAACATGATGCAGCTATTGGATATGTTGGATAAGAATACTAAGAAAAAGTAATTAGTTTTTCAAAGGAAATTTTTCCTCCGGCACTCAGATTAATGAGTGTCTTTTTTGATGCCCAAAAACTATAAAACAAAAGAAAGCGAGTGATTATAATGGCAAACAAAATAATAAGTGGTATATATAAAATTGAGGATGTAGAAACAGGTTTAGTTTATGTTGGTTCAGCTAATCAGAAATCAGGAATAAAAAAGAGATGGTCAAACCATCTAGCGAAATTTAGGACGAATAAGTATTCCTATAAGGAACTACAAGATGCTTGGAATATTGATGAAAATAGAATTAAGTTTGAAATCCTTGAAATATGTACTGATGATGGTCTTTTAGAGGAGAGAGAAAATTATTACATAAAATATGTCAGCATGATTGATGGTTGGACAGTAATTAATAAACAAAAAAAAGCTAAAAGAGCTAGTGAACCTAAATCCACAAGTAAAATGAAAAAGGCTCAACAAGGGGAATTAAACGGTCATAGTTCATTAACTACTGATCAAGTTATAGAGATTAAAAAGATGCTTTTAGATGGTATTAAAGGATATATTATTGCTAAAAAGTATGGTGTGTCTGGTACTCAAATTAGCAGAATTAAAAATGAGAAAAGATGGGCAAATGTTAAATTGGAAGAAATAGTAGAGTATGAAGAATAATATATGAAGATATTATGCTTAGATCAAGCAACATTAAAAAGTGGATATTCTGTTTGGATTGATAAGAAACTGATTACATATGGGACTTTAAATGTTGATCCAGAAGAGAAAAATATAGTGGAACGTATGAAGCTAATGAGGGATTTGGTTGTTCAGTTGATTGAAGAAAAACAACCAAATTTTATTGTTTTTGAAGACACGCAGCTACAACATAATAAATTAACATTCCAGCAGCTAAGTCAGTTCCAGGGTGTATTGATGGCTTATTTATTCGATATTAATATTGGTTTTGTAATTGTTAGGCCAAGTGAATGGAAGGGTTATTGTGGTATTAAGGGACGTAAGCGAGAAGAACAGAAATTGAATACTATTAAGTTTGTTTTAGATAAGTTTGGTTGGAATTGTTCAGAGGACGAAGCAGACGCTATAGGGATTGGGTATTTTGCGGTTAGTAAGGTTAAGGTTAAGGTTTAAGTAAGATAGTTTTAAGGTGACTACTATTGCCCTAGTGGTCACTTTTTATTATTGATTGGAGTTTTGATATGAATGTTAAGAAAAAGACTATTACGTTTGATTTAAGCATTACAGACAAAGAATTAAAGGTTTTGATGGAATGTTTAAAGGGTGTTGAACTTGATAAGTTTGATGATTGCAGAGATTGGTCATTAGCTTGTGATTTGTTTGATGAGTTTCAAGAGTTGTTTGATGATGATAAGGATTATGAAGCTGAGATTATTGTAGATGTTTTGAGGAAACCAAGTGATAAGGCGATTGAGAGAAATAAAAATGCTCAGGAATTATTGAGGAAACTTAGAGGGAATTAATGGGTTATTAGCAGGATAATCCTTCCTTTTGTCGAAGTTGTTTTAGATGAAAGGGGAGGATATAGATGTTTTGTGAGTTGGTAAATAAGGACGTTGAACTTACACCAATTGTGCCTGTTAAAGATGGAAGAGGTAGTATTGTAAAAACATATCATAAATGTAGCGAATGTACTGTCATAGTTGGTGGAATGCAAATTAATAAGTCATGTGAAAAAATGAGAGATAAGAAATGTCTGCTACATTTATATAATAAATAGAGTCTTGATTGAATATTGTTTGATGCACTCTTTATTAAGGGTGCTTTTTATTTTGTAGAGAATTGGAGTTGATTAAAATGAAACCTATGAAATGGAATAACCCCGAAGAGTTGAAGGAAAAGATTGATGAGTTTTTTAAAGAATGCGATGAGAAGAATATTCCTTATACAATTACTGGATTATGTATGATGTTGGATACTACAAGGGCAACATTAATGAATTATCAGGATTGTTTTGAAATTGACTGGTTAAAAAGAGAAGATGATGATACTAAGAGACGCTATGTAAACGCGATAAAAAGAGCAAAGGCAAAATGTGAAAATTACGCTGAAAGACAACTGTTAGACCCCAATTGCAAAAAGAGTCCAATAGGGTACATTTTTGCAATGAAGAATTACGGCTGGCAGGACAGACATGAATTAGTTGCAGTTAATCCAAATCAAAAAGAAGATTTAACTGTTGAAGAACTTGAAGCACAACTTAAGCAACTTGAAGCAAAACTCGATTAATAAGACAAATGAAATAAAGATTTTAATCTATTTCAAAAAGTATACTTTTGCAACATATGGTTTTGCACCCAATAATCCGTTTCAAAAGTAAGCGTTTTATACCTTTAGAAATGTTTCAAAAGTATATTGACTTATTGAAACACTCCCTCTATAATTAGATTATCAATTATTATAGGGAGTGAGCAGTATGATTTTAGGTTATGTCAGAGTATCTAGTAAAGATCAGAATGAAGAACGTCAGGTAGTCAAGATGCATGAACTAGGTATAGAAGATGAACATATTTTCATTGATAAACAATCTGGTAAAGACTTTGATCGAGAAGCATACAAGAAAATGAAGACATATATTCGTGAACATGATTTAATCTATATCGATGCTTTAGATAGATTAGGCAGAGATTATGATGGTATTATTAGAGAGTGGAAACATATTACCAGAGAATTAAATGCAAATATAGTTTGCTTGGATAAACCAGATGTATTTGATAGCAGAAAGTTTAAATCAATGGGCGATATAGGAAAGCTCCAAGAAGATTTATTTTTATCTCTATTATCTTATGTAGCAGAACAAGAACGAAAAAAAATTAAACAAAGGCAAGCAGAAGGAATAGCTGTAGCAAAAGCCAAAGGAAAGCATTTAGGTAGACCTAAATATAACATAGACAAAGCATTTATTGATGTATATTTAAAATGGAAAGATAAAGAAATTACAGCAACAAAGGCAATGGAATTACTTGGTATGAAACGCAACACGTTTTATAGAAGAGTAGAAGAGTATGAAGGTAGTAAATAAACTACCTTCTTTTTCTTTACCTATTTTTAAACAGAGGGGAGGTAGTCAAAACGAATTGAATGAACTCGAACTAAAAAAAGAAAAACTTAGACTTCTCAAACTTAAAGAATTAGCTCTTGCAAGGGAGAACTTCTATTCTTTTTGTGTTTATATGGATTCTAATTTCTTTACTAAAGGCAAACCACATTTAAAGTTAATTGCCGATGAATTCCAATTAGTATATGAAGGTATCACTAAGAAATTGGCTATCAGTTTACCTCCAAGGGCAGGTAAGTCATATATAACTTCACTCTTCTGTGCTTGGTTATTAGGTAAGGATCCAAAGGGTAGTATTATGAGAAATAGTTATGCAGCAAAATTAGCAGAGAAATTTAGTAAAGATATTCGAGATGGAATTATCACTAATCCTAGATATCTAAAAGTATTTCCTAATGTAAAACTAAGCAAGAATAGTCAAGCAGTAGATGGATGGTCATTAGATACAAATACTCAACCAAGTTATTTTTGTGCTGGTGTTGGTGGAGCAATCACAGGATTTGGTTGTAAAACATTAGCCATATTGGATGATTCCATAAAAAATATTTCTGATGCACTCAGCGAGACGGTTATTGAAAATACATGGGACTGGTATACTTCAACCCATTTATCAAGGTTAGAGAATAATTGTCCTGAAATACATATTGCTACTAGATGGTCATCTAAAGATCCCATCGGTCACTTAACAGATTTTAATAGTGAAGAGTACAATAGTGATTTTAAAGTAATCTCTATATCTGCTTTAGATGATAAAGGTCAAACGTTTTGTGAAGAAATCAAGACAACAAAAGAGTATTTGGACATCAAGAAAGTTACTGATGAACTTATTTGGGAAGCTGAATTCATGCAGAATCCACTTCAAAACAAGGCATTATTATTTCCAGTAAATACTTTAAATAGATTCAATCTTTCAGATATAGCCACAAAAACACCTGATGCTATCATTGGATTCACTGACACTGCCGATAAAGGTAGTGATTTTTTATGCTCATTAATAGGTAAAAGATTTGGTGATTACACTTATATAACTGACGTTGTGTTTACTCAAGATGGGGTAGAGATTACTGAACCCTTAGTGGCTCAACAAATCATAGATACCAATTGTCAGTTAATGCAGATTGAATCAAATAATGGTGGATATCAATACAGTAGAAATGTATCAAATTTGATTAAAAATAAGAGTTATTGCTCAGTAATAACCTGTAATGCTACAACCAATAAAGAAACTAGAATATTAATGTGTTCAGGATATATCAAGGAATACTTCTATTTCCGTAAGGATTATGAAGCAGGTTCTGATTATGATAAATTCATGAGACAATTAACCTCATATGTAAAAATGGGGAAAAATAAGCATGATGATGCTCCAGATGCTACTACAGGACTTGGTGATTATATGAAGTTAAACATAATAACCAAACCACAAAAAATAGATCCTGAATCACAAGAAGGTAAATTCAATAAAATGCTCAATGATTTAGGTAGAGAAATTCCGAAAGAATTTTTCCAATGGTAGGAAGGTGAAAATTAAATGATAAATGCAATTATTGGATCATTGGTAACAGTGGTCTTTTTATTATGTCTTTATGGTGCTTATACACTAGGACGAAGACAAAAGAAAACAGATGTAGCTATAAAACTATCAGAACAAGAGCAGCTAGAAATTGAAAGAAAACTCAAAGGTTTCGAAAACATCATGAATTATGACTATGATGTTGCCATTGGAAAGAGGGTGAGTACTTAATTGAGCAATGATAGATTGGACGAATGGCAAAAATTATTAGATGGTAGAAGATATGATAATAGATTAGATCCTCCATATGTTGATTCAGTCAACTTAAATATCGAAATGTTTAATGGAAATCAATGGAAAAATATAGAGGCAAATGGAATGCCCACACCTGTATTTAATATCATTAAACGAGCAATAACATTTTTTGTTGCTTCTATTACTTCATCTAAAACATCGATTAGCTTAAAACCATTGGAATATGCTGATGATGAATCCAAACAAACTCCAGAAATGAAGATTCAACAAAATATGGCAGATTTAGCAACTGCTGAAATAGCTAACTTATTTGAAAAATTTAAAATGGATAATCGAATAAGAGATGCTTTATTTAAGTCAGCTCAAATGGGTGATGTATATTCTCATATTTATTTTGATATGTCTAAAAAACCCTATGGAGGTATGTTTGGTGAAGTCAAAGGAGAGATTTGTCATGAATTATTAAATGGCACAAATGTTCACTTAGGAAATCCTAACAATCCAACCATATCAATAGACACTCAACCATATGTCATTGTTACAGGAAGAGACTTTATTAAAAAACTCAAAAGAGAAGCAAAACTCTTTAAAAAATATAAATCTGAAGAAGATCAAATTAATTCTGATTTAGATACTCAGTATGAAGCTGGTTCAATGTCGCAAGTTGAAATTAACTCTGATGAAAATGGAAAAGCATTATATATCATTATCTACACTTATGATCCGGATAAAGATACTATATTAGCTACAAAATGCACTGAAAATGCTTATATGTACAAAGATATTGATACAGAACTAAGTGGTTATCCAGTAGCAAACTTATTATGGGAAAAGCAAATTAATCAATCTAGAGGTAGAGCTTTATGTACAGATATTATTCCTAATCAAATTTACATAAATAGGCAGTTCGCATTAGTTATGTATCATTTAATGAGTGCGGCATTTCCTAAAACTATTTATAATGCTGACAAAATAAGTGCAATTACAAATATGGTAGCAGGTAGTATTCCTGTAAAAGGTGTAAGTCCAAATGAAAATATCATGAATTATGTTGGTCATTTAAACCCTGGAGTAATGTCGGGTGAGATTATAAAGGTTATTGACCTAGCCATAAACTACACCAAAGAAATGCTCGGTATCAATGATGCAGCATTAGGTAATATAAATCCTGAACAAGCTTCAGGTATTGCTATTTCTTCAACAGTTCGTCAAGCATCAATTCCCATTGAAAATCCAAGAGCAAATTTGTACGAATATATAGAAGATATTGGAAAAATATTAGTTGATATGATGGGTACAAATTACGGTTACAGACCAATTATTGTTAATCAAGATGGAGTAAGACAAAAAGTAATGTTTGATTTTTCTCAACTTAAAAATCTCTGGTTAAATGTCAAATGTGATGTTGGGCCATCTACGTTTTATTCGGAACAAGCACAAGTAGAAATGCTAGACAATCTATTAAATAGAAATGATGCTCTATTTACAATGATTGATTATTTGGAAACATTACCTTCCAATTATAAAAATGAAGATTTAATTAAGCGAGTTAAAGAAAATATTCAGAAGCAAATAGATCAACAACAAATGCAGGATGACAAAGAAGCTCAATTTGAACAGATGGCTCAATGGCTTGAAAATCAACCTGAAGAAGTTCAATTACAAATTAATCAATTACCATCAGATCAAAAAGAACAGGCAATTATGCAAATGATGCAACAACAAGGCTAAAACGAAAGGAATTAAACTAATTGAAAATATTCTTTGATACTGAATTTACAGGTTTACATAAAAATACTTCTTTAATTAGCATTGGTTTAATATCTGAGGACGGAAAGACTTTCTATGCTGAAAATGTTGATTATGATAAATCTCAGGTGGATGATTGGATTAAAGAACATGTAATAGCAAATACAAGTTATTTAAAAGAGTCTGGAAATATGGATACTGCCTCGACTTCATTAAGTAATTTTTATCACGTAGAAGGTATAGGTGGAATTAGGGCAGATTTAAGGGATTGGTTTAATCAATTTGATTCTGTTGAAATGTGGTCTGATTGTTTAGCTTATGATTGGGTATTGTTCAATGATATATTTGGTCATGCGTTTAATATTCCAAAAAATATATACTATATTCCTTTTGATATTTGTACATTGTTTAAAATCAAAGACATTGATCCAGATATTAATAGGGAAGAATTCGCGGAATATGATTGTGATGGTCAAAAACATAATGCTTTGCACGATGCAAAAGTTATAAAAGCATGTTACGAAAAATTAATGTCAAACCAAGAAAGGAATTAATATAAATGCCAAAAGTATTTTTAGGTGGAACTTGCAATGATAGCAAATGGAGAGAAGAATTAATTCCTATGCTTAAGATTGATTATTTTAATCCTGTTGTTGAAGATTGGACTCCTGAATGTCAGGATGAAGAATATAGGCAAAAACAAATATGTGATGTTCATCTTTATGTAATAACTCCAAAAATGTCAGGTGTATTTAGTATAGCTGAATTAATAGACTCATCTAACAAAAATCCAAAAGGAACAGTATTTATGATCCTATCTGAAGATGATGGAGAAAAATTTAGTGAAGGGCAATTAAAATCACTTCATGCTGTAGGAAATATGGCAGGAAACATAAATGGTGCAGAAGGGTTTTTCGATTCCCCTATGATGTTAGCTGAATACTTAAACAGTAAATGTTAAATCAAGTCCAACTCACGAGTCATTATTTAATGGCTCTTTTTATATGCTCAAATTTATGCCCCAACCATAGGGCGAAAGGATGATTATTTTTATGTTTAAATTATTCAATTTTTCCATGCAACCATACATGGATTCAGATAGTGAGATTGGTGGAGGTTCAGATGATTTTTCTGATGTTGTTTTAGATGAAACTTCAACTGAAACAGAAACCAATACTGACAATCAAGAAAATACAGAAACTGAATCAGTAGAGGATACCAACCAAACTGAAACGGTAACTGAATCCCAAAAGCACAAGTTAAAATATAACCATGATGACGTAGAAGTTACCACAGAAGAACTGTATACGCTTGGGCAAAAAGGGATGAATTATGACAAATTGCAGGAAAAATTAACTGAACTGCAAAACAATCCTGCTCTTAGTAAATATGGCAAAGTTGAAGAGGTCAGTAAATTATTAGGATACCAAACCGATGATGAATTGATTGAAGCACTTTACCAAACACATTATGAGCGTATAGCAGAGGCACAAGGTCTTACTCCTGCTCAGATTCAAAAGGAGTATGAATTATCTCAAAAAGAAAAACAGTTATCTGAAAAAGAACAAACCGAAGTACAAAAACAAAAAGACGCTGAAATGTTCAACCGATTTACTACAAATTTTCCTGATGCAAAGGTTGAAATGATAAAACCAGAAACATGGGAAAAAGTGAATAATGGTATTGATTTAACAACTGCATATACACAACAAATTAACAATGAACTGCAAGAACAGATAAAAATTTTAAAACAAAATGAAGAGAATTTTAAGAAAGCTCCTATTAATGGAGTAAGTTCTAACGGTTCGGAAATGAAGTCCGAAAAGATATTTGAAGGTTTTGACGATTAATAAAAAAATTAAAGGGAGTGTTTTATAATGGCAATTAATTATGCATCTAAGTTTGATAAAAAGGTATCCGAGCGTTTTACATTAAAATCCTTAACAGAGGTAGCAGTAAATAGAGATTATGAATGGACTGGAGTTTCCACTGTCACTGCAATTGCTTTACCTACCTATGCATTGGAAGATTATACTTTAACTGGTACTAATAGATATGGTACACCACAAGAACAACAAAACACCAAACAAGATATGACTGTAGCAAAAGACCGTTCTAAAACTATTACGGTTGATAGAATGACTTTAGATGATACGAATGGAACAGTAACTGGAAATAAAATTCTTTCTGCTCAAATCAATGAAATTTATATCCCTGAAGTAGATACATATCGTATTGCAGCAATGGCAACCGCAGCAATAGCAAATTCAGCAGTAGCAACATTAGCAGTTTCTGCTTCTAATGCGTATGAAACATTTTTAGCAGGTACAGAATGGTTTGGTAATAAGAAAATTCCTGTGCAAAAACGTATTGCATTTTGTTCATATGCTTTTTATTCTTTCATTAAACAAGATCCTGCTTTCATGCTTGCATCTGATGTTGCAATGAATGAAAAAGTAAATGGTATGGTTGGTATGATTGACGGAGTTAAATTAGTTCCTGTTCCCTCTACATATCTACCTGCTAATACAGCATTTGTAATGGCTCATCCTGCTGTAACTGTTGGAGTAACTAAGCTTGAGGATTATAAAATTCATGACAACCCTCCTGGTATTTCTGGTATCCAGATTGATATGCGTTTCCGTTATGATGCATTTGTATTAGATACAAAGAAAGATGGACTCTATACTCACAAGATTGCATAAGGAGTGAATTAATTGAAATTTGTTAAAGAGATAAATGGTAAGGAAATTATCATTGAAGAAACAAATAAAAATCATTTTATTATTTTGGAAAGATTAGGATTTGAAAAAGTCAAAGAAACAAAGAAAACAAAATTAGACAAAGAATAGAATTTCACAACGAGACAGGGGGAAATAAATCTCCTGTCTCGTTTTTATTTGAGAGGAGATGATTTTTATATGGGATTAATAAAAACAGAAATTGTTGGGAGTTTAGCGAATATCTGCAATGTGCTAAATGTGACCACAGCAGGAACAAGAGTACGACTTCCAGACATTCCTTGTCGAGAAGTAACGATAATTGCAAAACGAGCAGTCACGGGGTACATCTACGTAGGAGATAGTTTAGTTAGTAATCTTAGATATGGAGTTGAGCTCTCAGCAAAAGAAGCTTTTACCTTTGCAGTAGCAAATGCTAATCAAATATGGATTGATGCCTCAGTAAGTGGGGAGGGGATTAGTTATGTCGCAATCTAGATTTGATGCTAGTGCAGGGATAAAGAAAGACCTTAATGCATATAAGGCTGAAAACGGGCAGAAATTCAGCGAAGTTGACTCCAGAATTGACATAATTACACTAACCGCAGAGACAACGTTTTACGAAGAGTGTTTAATTACAGATACAGGAGCGTTACTTGTAGTAGATGCAGGAGCAACAACGGGACAGATTGATTTAGCAAGTGTTACACCAGTTGCAACAGGATATACACCTATAGCTGGTGATTATGTAAGGCTCGTTTACGGTGTGGCAAGTGGAAATACTGAATTAATTGATGCCAGAATTGGGACAGATGGAGTCGCTTATACAAATGCTGGTGGTGCAATTAGAGGTCAAATCAATAATCTGTCTAGAGTAAAACAAGATAGGCTATATGATTATATAAACGTTGGAACTCTCGAAACGGGGTTGTTAGGTACAGGTGGAGAAACATATGCTGGTTATCATATCGAATTAAGTGTCCTAGAAGGAGAGGAGTATTTAGTAACCGGGAAGTCTCAATCGTCAAATACAGTATTCCCTTTATATTATATAAAAAATGTCAGTGGAGTTGTGATAGCATTGTTTGGTGCTCCGACTACTATTTACACAGACGTTGCCGTAACTATTCCCACAGGTGGAACAACGCTTGTAGTATTGGGGTCGCAATATACTGCCACATATGCAAAAAAGAAAGAATATAAGGACTTATCAGCAATTATAAATGACATTACCCAATTATCAAATAATGGTTATGTAATAGTGAATATGGGTGATTCCCTGTTCGGTAACTTTCGCGATGACACTTCAATTTCTAATAAGATTGCAGGATTGACAGGTGCAACTGTATATAATTGTGGATTCGGTGGCGGTTGGATGACATCAAGCTTAACTGCAAATATTGCTAATTTTAGTATGTGCAAATTAGCAGATTCTATTGCAAGCGGAGATTTTACGGTACAAGAAAATGCTCTAAGCGGTAGTGATGTAATGGATTATTTTGGCGAGACAGTAGCATTATTAAAGTCTATTGATTTTTCAAAAGTTGATATTATGACCATCAACTACGGAACGAATGATTATACAATAGGTAGACCAGCAGATTCTGATTTAGACAAATATAGTTTATATAATTACGGTACTGCCATGCGATATTCTATTGAGAAAGTACTATCTGCTTATCCAAATATTAGAATTGTTTTAATAACTCCATGTTGGAGATATTGGAACGATGGTGGTGGCAACTATTTAGAAGATAGTGATACAAAGTATTACAACGCCAATCAAGATACTTTAATAACATATGCTGATGTATGTGAAGGTGTAGGAAAAGAGTATCATATTCCAGTTGTAAACTCGTATTTTAATTTAAGTATTAATAAATTTAACTATTCTCAATGGTTTAACATAGGCGATACAACACATCCAAACGAATATGGTCGAAGAGACCTTGCTAAATTAATAGTTAATAATACAATTAGAGGTATGTAGTTAATGCACATTAGGCACATACCACTCCATAAAATACCTTCGCTAAAGATACAAACATGGTAGTTTAGCAAATACTTAATATTTGTACCAAAAATTTATAAAAGAGAGTAGAAAAAATCTGCTCTCTTTTAATGGTTATAATTAATAATCATTTAAAAACTAACTTTTATTGGATATTTTAAAAATTTATAAAAATAAAAGTCGCCTATATCAATAGTTACAAGGTTGGATATTTATGGATATTTATGGATATTAGTTGGATTCTAGTCAAAATTTAATATTGTTGTGTAAAAAGAGATAGTTTTATAAATTGTCTCCTTTTTGTTGTGTGTTTTAATTGGAGGTAAAAATAAAGGATTGATTAAATTGAATGATACTATTGAATTGTTTCCTTGTTACAGTTTGCCATTGTGTGATTTTTTAATGAGCAAGGGGTTGAGATATAAGATTTCAGCTCTCAATGCTAATAGTGGTAAAAAGATGTGGATATTTATAGACAACGAAAAATTAAATAGTTTGTTAATGGAATGGAAGAAGACTAAGCCAATTTAGTCTTCTTTTTGTTTGTAGAAATTTCTGAAGTGAAAGGTGGAATTAGATTATGGGATTGATTAGTAAGGAAGTTGAAATGAAATGGCATCCTAATAATAAAGAATGGTACGAAGATAAAGGTTATGTTTTTGCTAATTACGGAGATCAATTTGAGGTTAAAATTGAAGACTTATCAAAAGGATCTACGGCATTAGTTCAAGTTCAATGTGATAGTTGTGGAGAAATTGTAGAGGTGAATTGGACAAATTATAAAAGTCACAACCTTGAATATGGATATTATTGTAAAGCGTGTGTCAATGTGCTTATGAGAAAAAGTAAATTAACAAATGGTAAATCTTTTAAGCAATGGTGTATTGAAAATAATAGACAAGATTTCCTTGATAGGTGGGACTACGAATTAAATGATTGTAGTCCAGAAGATGTTAATTGTCACTCTAGTGGTCTAAATGGTAAAAAGGGTTATTGGTTTAAATGTTCAAAGAATCCTAATCATGTATCAGAACTAAAAAGTATAAATTCTCTTGCACAAGGTAAACAGAAAAATATTGATTGCCATCAATGCAATTCTATAAAAGAAACTAATAAAGAATTAATAAAATACTTTATAAATAAAGAAGATGCCTGCAATTATTCGCATGGTTCAAGTAAAAGCGTTGCTATGAAATGCCCTGATTGTGGTTATGAAAAAAATTTAAAGATTGATTCTCTATCATTAAGAGGGTTTTGTTGTCCAAAATGTTCTGATAAAGGATTTTCATACCCCGAGAAATTTTTATTTGGTGTTTTTGAACAATTATTAAATAAAAATTTTCAAACACAGTTATCTAAAAGAATATTTGAATGGTGTAAAAATTATAGATATGATTTTTATATTCCAGAAATCAACTGTATTACGGAAACCCATGGGCGACAACACTATGAAGTGCGTAACGGATGTAATTGGGATTCATTAGAGAAAATACAAGAAAATGATAAACAAAAAGAACAATTGGCAAAAGAAAATGACATAAAACATTATATAATTATAGATTGCAGAGAATCAACTTTAGAATGGATTAAAAGTAGTATTATGAATTCTAAACTGTCTACCTTATTAAACTTTAAAGAAGATGATATTGACTGGTTAAAATGTCATGAAATAGGATGTAGAAACTTAGTAAAAGTAGTCTGTGATTTATGGAATAATGGAATGAAAAATATAAAAAGTATAGAAAATGAATTGAGAATAGAAAAAACTACAGTAGTAAAATATTTAAAACAGGGTGAAAAATTAGATTGGTGTAACTATGACCCAAAAGAAGAAATGAAAAAAAAATAGTGCCAATAACGCTAAAAGAACAAGCAAAAAAGTTATATGTATCACAAATGGGAAAACTTTTAATTCTATAAGAGACGCAGAAAAACAAACTGGCGTAGATTCAAGTGGTATATCAAAGTGTTGCAGGGGAGGACTAAATTTTATAGGGAAAGACTTGGAGACGGATAATAAGATGATATGGATGTATTATGAAGACTATATTACAAAAACAAAAAATCAAATTGATGATATTCTAAATAATATTTCTAAAGTAAATAGATTCAAACAAAAAGTAATTTGTATAACTACTAAAGAAGAGTTTGCTAGTATAAAGGACGCAGGAATTAAATATAACATTAACCCTTCAAGTATAACTAAAAATTGTACAGGGGTTTACAAAACCGCTGAAAAACTATCTGACGGAACAAAACTCACATGGATGTATCGTAAGGATTATTTAAAATTATCGGAGGTAAATAATAATGTCATTACTTCTTAAAGAGAATGATTATATTAGAGAAACAGTAAATTTAAATCAATATTTAGAAAATGGTTATGATGGAAGTTCTGTACATGCTGTAATTTTTGACACTAAAGCAATGCCTAGAGAATTTCTTAAAGATATTGCTTCTGCCCCATTTTGTAAAGAAAAAATAATTTCCCATGGCACAAATGTTTGTTCGGTACTAGCACAAATGCTTCCAAAACTAAAGATAACAATGTTGCCGAACAGCGATGAAGCAAGAGAATATTTTAAACAGATTGCAGATACAGTTGATATTGTGAATATCTCAATGTCAGCTGGACAAGATTTGGCAGAGCATAATTGGGGTTTCTTAGAACAATATAAATTTCTTCCAATTTTTGCGAGTTCGGGAAATGATGGAGAAGACAGAATCTGCTTTCCTTCGGCATTTAGTTGGGTGATTTCTGTAGGGGCATATACAAATGGCAACGTAACAACCTATTCAAATAGAGGAGATGTCGATTGTGTAGGCTTTACAAATGTTAGTGTTCTTAATTCAGAAATGAAATCATTCAAATTTTCTGGCACGAGCTGTTCAAGTCCCCAAATTGCCTCTACTTTTGGAGCATATGTAGATTTTGTTAAAAAGAATTTAAATAGAAAAGTTACGAGACAAGAAGCTTTTGATTTTATACATAATAATACAATTGATCTGTATCAAGCAGGAAGAGATGATAAATCTGGGTATGGGATATTTAGGTTAAAAAATTTAAATGAGTTAAAGAAGGAATTAATTAAACCAATTGAATCAAAACCCATCCCGCCAGAAATAATTATTCCTAAACCAAATCCAATTCCAAATCCAATTCCACAACCTAATCCTGAACCAAAACCAATTGAAGAAAAACCTATTAATGGAGATGATAATACAATGCCTAAATATAAAGTTGTTGTAAATGCAGGGCATGGCCTGAAGAATAATGGGACAATCGATGTAGGTGCTGTCGGCATCACAGGTTATAAAGAATATATTGAGACAAAAGAAATTGCTGATTTAGTAAGTGCTAAACTTAAGTATAATGGTGTAGATACATTAGTAACCCAAGATGGAGACTTATGGGATGTAACCAATAAAGCGAATGAGTATAAAGCAGACTATTTTGTTTCAATTCACGCAAATAGTTTTTCAAACCCTACTGCTCATGGAGTAGAATCTTTTTCCCTTGCCACAACAGGAAATGGTAGACAATTGGCAGAATCAATTCATAAGGAACTAATTCCTGCTACTGGATTATATGACAGGGGTTTAAAAACAGCTAACTATCATGTTCTCAAGGAGACAGATATGAGTGCTGTGCTTATAGAAGTTGGATTTCTATCTAATCCCAAAGAAGAAGCATTAATGAAAGATCCTGTATGGGATGAAAAGGTTTCAAATGCTATAGCAAAAGGTATATGTAATTTCCTGAATATATCTTATAAACAACCATCTATTTCAATCCCTTCAAACCCAGCTCCCACTCCTGAAATAATGTATCGAGTAATTATTGATGGAAAGCAGGTAATGGCTTTGTCCAATCAAGAATCTGCAATTGCAAAAGTTAAAGAATTAATTGATTCTTCCCCTACAGCAAAATTAGGAATTGTACAAAGAAATACTGACTCTAGAGATTTATTTTCATATTCTAAATCCATACAACAACCCACAAAACATTTAGTGATGGGGAAAGCAGAAATAACAATTCAACAAGCTGAAGAGTACTTACATAAAATTAATCCTTATGCTCCTTGCTATGCTCAAATTTATAAAGAAGAAGCAGAAATAGAAGGTGTAAGATGGGATATTGCTTTTGCCCAATCATTGAAAGAGGCGAATTTCTTTAGATTTGGCGGTGATGCAAAAGAGGAGTGGCACAACTTTGCAGGAATTGGAGTTACTGGTGTAAAATATATTCCTTCTCAAACTACTGAAAAACAATTTATTGATGGTATTGTTGAGATTAAAGATGAAAATAATAAAGATGTAGGAGTTAAATTTAATTCACCTAGACTTGGAATTCGTTGTCAAATACAACATCTAAAAGCATATTCATCTTCAAATTCTTTAACTAATGAATGTATCGACCCAAGATTTAAATATGTTAAAAGAAATATTGCTCCTTATATTGAAGATTATGGTTCAGGCGTATGGGCTAGTGATACTAATAATTATGGTGGATGTATTTGGAAATTTGTTGAAGAAATGAAGAATACAACAGTATCAAATATTAAAAAATCAGGTAGGATTATATTTTATATATATCCGGCAGATTCTAGAGCTTCCGCATATTTATCTGATTATCTTGGTGGAGTTAAATATGTAGATATTAAAGATATGAATTATGATATGTGGAATTCATATGAACAAATTATTCAAGTTGGGGGAGAAAAGTATAATTCAAATGTTACTTTATTACTCAGTGGAACAGACAGATATGAGACTTTAATTTTAGTTTTAAAATACATGGGTAAAATAAAATAGAAATCAACTTTAAAATAATAAAATTTAAATTGACATAAAGAGAAAGGTGTAGTAATTGCCCTACTACACCTTTTAATGCCTTGTCCATTAATAGAAATGGATTTGGCAACATAATTATATCACACTATATGTAGCATGTAAAGTAATAAATAATATATTTTGTAAGATAATAACGAAATTTAGTGAAGGGGGCAAATATCATTGAAAGATGAGGTGTTCGAAGAAATGGCTATTGAAGATGAAGTATTAGGTAAACTTGATGACCATGAGAAACGTATTTCTAATAACTCTAAAAAAATTGAAGAACATGATAAACAAATTACCGAATTACAATTAAAAGATGTTAATTTTGAGGGAAGGTTCAATAATATCGATAATCAAATTGGAGAAATTAAAAACAGTTTAACACGCATGGAAAATACATCTCTTCAAACAACAAACATTTTAATGCAAACATTGTCTCAAGTGGTGATTAATACAAGTTCTGCTAATAATGAAATTGCAAAAGAAGATAATAAAAGCGAAAAGGAAATAATCAAAGGGAAAATGGATAATAACACAAAAATTATTCTAAAAGTTTTAGGACTTATAGGATTTGTAATCGGTGGTATTTTTGCAGCGAAATATGGAATTAATATCCCTGCAATTATGTAATAAAAAATAATATTTAAGGAGAATGATTTATATGATGGATTATCAAGTATTGTTTAATGGTGTACTTCTTCTAGGATTAATTGTAATCGACATCATTCTAGGATCTGTCGGTTCGTTTTTTCAGAAAAAATTTGACAAAGTTAAATTCTTTCAAGGTATTGCTAAAGCATTTACAGTGAGTTTATGTGCATGTGGGGTAATATATATCGCTTCATTAACCCCAGATATCATTGTCATAAATATTGCTGGGCAAAACACTAATCTTTTAACTGCAACACAATTGCTTATATTCGGTGGATATGGGAAATATGCTGTTGACGTTATCGTTAAATTAACTGGCTTCATTAATGGAAAATATAAAACCGAAGAAATTAAGAGTGTTGATTTAAATTTAAAATAAACAACAAAACATCAAATAAACAATTTTAAACCCCCTCTAAGCCTTCCAATACTCATACCCTAACAAACACTCACATAAACAATTCTGACTTAACTAGATGTGTTTTTGTGAGTGTGGTTATTTTGTATGGGCTGTAAGCATTGATATTAAAGGGTTTCAGAGATGGGAATATTTGAGTTAAAAATAAAAAAATGATATAAGGTGTAAATTTGAGTTATTTATATAGTTTTATTTTAGGGATTATATTGTTTTCGATTTATATTGTGTATTTGTGTTTAAAGGAAAAATAATTCAAATATAAACTAGGTTTTAATCTATTTTATTTTAAAGAGAGGACTAATTAATCCTCTCTTTTTGTTGTGTTAGCAAAATTAATTTACATAAATAAATAAATAAAAATAATAAGGAGGAATTTAAATGTCAGTACCATATTCTAATTTTAAGTCAAATTATTTTGGGACAGCAGGAACATCAACTGCTAATCTAGATGTCATTCAATCTTTTAAGGTGGATTCAGATGGGAAAACACTAGTTGCTAATTCATTTAATTTTATTCCAACTCAAGATTGTACAATTATTTTAAATGGAAGTGATCCGATTCCTTTTAAAGCAGGAAAAGAATTTGTAATGGATATTGGTAGGAATTTAATTCATAAACCCATAAGTGAATTTATCATTGTAGAAGCAGATATTGATTATTGGTGTTTTGGAATTTTTAAAGATTAGATTTTGAGTGAACTATTAAAGGAGGAAAATAAATGAATGGATTTTTTAAAGAAGATGGAACAAATGAAAATATAAGTAAAGGATATGTGGATAAAGGATTTGAATTGAAAACTGATAAAACTGAGTTTAATGCGTATAAAGCTGATTATACGACAAGAGTAAACGGCACAAAACAAGGAGAATCCATTAATACTATTGGTGGTTTACGGCTTGGACAGCGTGAGGCAGAACCAGTTATTGTATTCACATCGGACGATAGTACCATAGAGGATTATACAAGACTAAAACCTCTTTTCGAGCCAAAAGGCGTACCCGTTACAATGGCTGTAATTACAAATTACATTGGGGATGTTGGGAAGACAACAGTAGCACAATTATTAGAACTACAAGCTTTAGGGTGGGAAATTGCATCTCACCAAATAAATACCGCCAGACTTGATACATTCACTACCTTAGAGTTAGACAATGCACTTAAGGATTCTAAGGAAGTATTATTAGCGTTAGGTGCGAACCATGTTAATAGCTTAGTTTATACTGGTGGAGTACACAACGAAGCGATTAGAAAAGCCACCAGAAAGTATTATAGATGTGGGGTTGGTGTTTCTAAGGGTTTATTAAATGAGGATGTACTAAAAACATACGCCTTAAACAGAGTAGCATTAGGCAGTTACTTCGATGTTGCAGCAGGATACCCTGCTACCAATACATTAGAGTATTACAAAATCAGGGTAGATGAGGCAATAGCGAATAAAAGGTTACTAATTTTTATGATGCACCCAAACCAAGCTGAACATGATGAGATTCAACAAGGTTATATCTCAGAATTAATCGATTACATCCAATCCTTGAATGTCCCGACATTAACGCTAGATGAGGCATTAGATAGAGTTGGAAACTTAATTGACATAGGTGACAACTATGACGATACAACAGAATATTTTACCGTTGGAGCAAGTGGTCAAGTTAGGACTAATGTATTAAAATCTAGTAGTTTTAACTATAAAAAGATTAGTACGTTAGGGATTGACAATAACACTCCCCTATCAAGTTTTCCTACGGATTGCGTGAGCACTGTCGCATTGACAGCTAACGTTGCTTTGGAGTTCCCTGAAGCTGGTGGTACGCTAGTAACATATAATATTTCGACATCAGAGTATAGTTTTCAAATGTTTTACCATTATTACAGCAATCGAATCTATAGAAGACGATGGGACTACGTTAGTAGTGTTTGGAAACCATGGTCACAAATTAGCAGTGCTAGTTTACCGATTAATACCATAACTAACGTAAGTGGTATAACTGCGTTTGAATTTGGGATAACAGTAACTTGCGTTGACGATGCACATGCGACTGGTTTTCCTGATAATCTAGGGGGTATATTAACCACCTACAAGCAAGGTGGTATTACTAACGCTTCTAGTTATGGCTATAGTTATCAAGAGTACAAAAAATACAATACTTGGGATAAATATATCAGGTATCTTGACACAGCAGGGGTATGGAGTGTCTGGAAACAGTTTTCGGTAATATAAAACCTTCGCTAAAGATACAAACATGGTAGTTTAAATTTTAGGGTAGATTTTATAAATTTCTACCCTAATATTATTATTAATCAGCATAAATATCAATCATAATAAAAAATAATAAGATAGAAATAATAAATATAAAATAATAAATAATTATAAAAGATGAAATAACACTTTTAATGGAAGTTAATATTTTTCATAGAAAATAGGACATCTGAATTAAGGTGTCTCTTTTTGTGTTGAAAAACAACACAAGGATAGGTTGCTATATGCACCGATAAGTATTGCTCGTACTTCCACTATAAAAATGAGCAGGAGGATTTGCTATGTCAAATCAATTGGTAAAACTTAGAGAAATGGAGTTAATGGAAGTAGATTTCAATGGTGATTCTATCATGACTGTTAAGATGAAAGATGATGGTAAAAGTTATGTTGGTGTTAATTGGATTTGTAATGGAATAGGATTATCAGAGGGACAATTGAAAAACGAAAGAAAGAAGATTCAAGATGATATTGTGCTTTCTAAAGGGGGACGTAATTTAGTCCTCCCCACTAAAGGAGGCAATCAACAATCTTTATGTATAGAATTAGAATTTCTCCCATTATGGTTAGCTAAAATTTCTATTACTAAAGATATGATAAATAATAAACCTGAAGTTGTAGAGAAATTAGTTGAATATCAAGTAAAAGCAAAAGATGTTCTGGCTAAAGCATTTTTAGGCAAACAAAAAGAATGGAACTTGCAAAGGGAAGTTGGCAAAGTAGACAGAAAAAGAATGACTTCTAGTATTCAAGAATATATTCCTAATGCGAAAAATTTTACATATGCAAATTACACAGATATGGTTTATAAGATCTTATTTAATATAACTGCTAAACAAATAAGAGAAAGTAGAAATATAAATAAAAAGAGTGATTTAACTAGAGATTATTTAACTGAAACAGAACTAAAGTTAGTAGATGAAGCAGAAACAATAGTGACTGCATTGACTGCATTGGGCTTTAAATATGACTATGTGAAGCATCAGTTGATGGTTAAGTACGGTAAACTTTTAAATTAATAAACATAATATAATAATTATTTACAAAGGTATGTGCATATTTGTGCATACCTTTGTTTTGATATTGGAGTGAAATGTGTAAATGGCAGGAAGATCAAAATTTAATGTGAATACATCTAAAAAAGCCAAAGACAAAAGGACTTTAAATGGATATATCTTTGATTCTGATATTGAATATAAATTCTATGTCTATCTTCTATCACAACAAGAAGAAGGGCTAGTTAAAAATATAACTGTACAACCAAAGTTTTTGCTTCAAGAAGCATATAAAAAATATGATAAAAATATAAGAAAAATAGAATACATAGCTGATTTTGAAATTGAATACTCAAATGGAGAAACAATAATTTACGATGTAAAAGGTATGGTTATGCCTGACTTTAAATTGAAGAGAAAGATATTTGATTATAAATATCCTGATAAAGTGTTGAGATGCATAAATTGGTCACGTCTAGATGGGGGTTGGGTGGATATAGAAATTATTGAAAAAGGTCGTAAAGAACGGAAGAAAGCAAAGAATAGTAGCAAACCACAAATAAAAATATATTAAGGATGTGATTATCAAAAATGGCTAGGGTAACATATAAGAAACAAAATAAACAAATAAATAAAAATATGCTTAGAAAAGTTGCAGATAAATTACCAGAAGTAACTGATAAAATGTTTGAAACTTGCAATCCAGAAAATGTAAAACTAATACGAGAATTTGAAGAAATGCATCCTTTGCTTTCGACACAAACTAAAGCACAATATCGTAGTGGAATTAAGCAGTTTACATGGTGGGTTAAAACAGCATTGAATGATAAGGCATTTTACAGTATCACTAAAAGGGATTTTAATAGATATTTAAGCTATTTGATTAATAGAGGAATGTCTAGCTCAGGTATAAAATTTAAGAAAAGTTGTGTAAGTACAATTTGCGAATACGCAGAAAGAATTCTCTCAGAAGAATTTGATGAATACAAAGCATTTCATAATTTCACAAAAACAGATATGAAAATTCCTAAGAATTATGTTTATAATAAAATTGCAATATCAGAAGATGAATATAAGACATTGATTGATACATTAATGGAAGATAAAAACTATTTAGCAGTGGCATGGGTTGCTTGTGCTTTTAATACAGGTGCTAGAAGAGGTGGACTTAGAGGTTTTAAGACTGAAATTGTAGATAAACCTGTTGAAGAAGGTCAAGAATATGTAATGTCAAATACTGTTCGCGAAAAAGGTGCGTCAGAAGATGGGAAACCCTGCGAGTACATGATACCAATTTCTGCTTTGTATTATTTAAAATTATGGGTAGAAAAAAGAGGATATGAACATGAATATTTATTTACGGTAAAACACGATGGAGAATATAAGCAAATATCGCTTGGATGGGCAGATGATTTATGTTCAAATGTTTTATCAGATATATTGGGACGTAGAATAAATCCCCATCTTTTTAAAGCATCAGCAATAAGTCACTATTTAGCAAGTGGTTTAGATTTAAAATTTGTTAGCAAACATATTGGTCAACACAATGATATTTCAACTACATCTTCATTTTACGATTTAAGAACATTTGCAGAAGAGAAAAATGAGATGTTGAAGAAAATTAAATTTATTGAGACTAGCAAAGAAGTTAATGAAGAAGAAGAAGATATAGGAACAAAGTAGATGGCAGTCCTAGAAAAGTCACATTTTAAAGGGCTTACATAATAAAATGAAAATAATAATATTGTAATTCCCTCTCTAGTATGATAATATTAACCTAAGTCAAAATATGATTAAGGAGTCGATAAATATGCCGGAAGAAAAAATAAAATACATATACAATATTGACCAAGCCAACTACTATATATCAGAAGGCTGTAGAGTTTTAGGAACTGGTAGACATAGACAAACAAAGAATGTATTTTTTATGTTTAACCATGATGAAACTCAAAATGCATATGAAAAATGGTGTAAAAAATGTCAAGAATATAAAGAGCAAAAAATTTGTAAATAATATACATAGAATAATAATAAGGTGAAGGTGGAAGATAATATGAATTTAATGCAAAATTTAAGAACATATATAAATAATAAATGGACTATGTTAGTTAAAAAAGATAAATGTGAAATCTGTTCAGTAGAAGAGAATTTAGAAGTCCATCACGAAATACAATTTATCGAATTATTAAATAGCACTTTAGAATTATTAAAGTTAGATTATAAAGAAGACACGAACAGTTATTCAAGCGAAGAATTAGAAAAAATTAAACTTGTTTTATTGGGGAAACATTTAAATATTAAAGGAGTTACTCTGTGTCAAAGTTGTCATGATAACGAACATATAATTAATAAATTATTTAAACGTTTGAAAAAGATGGATCAAGCAAAATACTATGATAATGATATTTTATTAATTAATAACAAACTAAAACAAATAGAAAATAAAAAATTGTTTGACTCGAACAAGGAAGATTTAGTAAAGTTTTTATCAGAATCTATTTACAATTGTATAAAAATAAGGAACGGTTATAGTACTGTTAAAATTAAGACTATAAACGAATTCTTTATACAACATAACATTCAATATGAATTAAAATCAAGAAAAGAATCAATTAGAAGAGATGAGGATTATTATAGAAAACGTTACTGGATGGTCTGTAAGATATAAGATGAAAGGAGTAAATAATATGAATGTAACAAAAAAGGAAAGTAATGTTGTTTATATTTATAATGTCTTTCAGTGTAATTTCTATTTGAGTAAGGGGTGTAGATTATTAGAAACTGGACTCCACCCTTCTACAAAAAAGACATGGTATAAATTTGACTATTATGATACACAAAATGCGTATGACGAATGGTGTAAAAGAAAAAATGAATTAATAAAGTAAATACATAATTTAAAATTGTATTCCACAGAAACACCTAGATTAAGAAATTCTAGGTGTTTTTATTATGTAAAAATTTAAGGTGAGGTGCTAATATGAAAAAGAAATTAAGAGTAAGCAATATAATTACGATTGAAGAAATAAAATTATGGAATTTAGGAGATTGTATCACAATTAAAGCTGGTACTGGAGTAGGTAAGAGTTGGTTAATTAAAAATACACTTTATGATATAGCAAAAAGTGAAAATAAGAAAATTTTAATGTTAATACATAGAAGCAATTGTACTGAACAATTTCTTGACGAAATAAGCAGAGATGGTAAATCTGATATAATAGATATTAAAACATATCAAAAACTTGAGCATAAAGAACTAAAGGAATATTTTAATGATTTAAGTGAATACCACTATATTGTCTGTGATGAATTCCATTATTTTATGAGCGATGCTTCGTTTTCTAAAACAACTGATATATCATTAGATTTGATACTGAGTCAAACATTTGCAACTAAGATATTTATGAGTGCCACTGGTGATCAAATGAAAAGGTATATTAATAAAAATAAAAATACTGAAACTATTGATTACGAATTACCTATTGACTTTGATTTTATTAAAAGTCTATCTTTCTTTTATAATGATGAAACCTTTGAGATATTTATAGATGAAATAATTGAGAAAAATGAAAAAACTATATTCTTTATTCAATCAGCTAAAAAAGCATATGATTTATTCAACAAATATAAAGATTATTGTTTATTTAATTGTAGCAAGCATAATAAAGATTATTATAAATATGTAGATAAGGATAAAATTAAAACAATGTTGACTAAGGAGAAATTTGAGGAATTAATTCTTATCACAACTACTTGTATGGATGCAGGGGTTAATTTAGTTGATATGGGTATAAAACATATAATTTGTGAAGTGGAAGACACAGGAACACTTATTCAATGTATTGGAAGAAAAAGAATACAAAATGATAATGATAAAATTCATTTATATATTAAAGTGATTAGTAATAATGCTTTAGGTGGAAAAGAAACGCAATTAAAAAAGAAGATACATATGGCAGAATTTTTAAAAACGCATACAGTGAAAGAATTTATATTAGAATTTCCAAGGCAATATGATTTTACAAATATAGTTTATGATGAGATTGTAAATGAGCAGAACAAAGGGACAAAGAAAATAAATGAATTAATGTTTTTCAAATGTGAAGAAGATTTACATGAAATTAAAATAATAAAATCTTTTGGAAAATATGGTTACTGTGAATATATTAAGACTATATTTGGAGTTAAACTTTATATGATAATAGAAGAACAAAATGTAATTAATGAGTTAGAGGGATATTTAGATGGTATTGTTGGCAAGAGACTTTATAAAGATGAACAGAAAGAATTAATTGAGAAGATTGACTTAAAGGTTAATAGGCGTTTGCAAAAAAGCTATGATAAGTTGAATAATGGGTTAAAAATGATTGACTTGGGTTATATGATTTTGCCAAAGAAAAGCAACAATAAAAGATATTGGATTGTAGAAAAAATAGAGTTATAAATATTTAGGGACAATTTTGTTGCAACCCTTTATAAAGAGACTTGCAACAATTTTGTCCCTAAATTAAAAAACAATAATTAATATTATATTCGTGAGGTAATTTTGGCACAAAATTAACGATACGATGCCTCCTGCAAGGACTTATATTAATATCTTATGATATGTCAAAGGGGAACGACGAGAGCTTGCGGTAACTTTTGTGCCAAAAGTGACCTTACTAAACATTCACTATCGTTCATGTTTAGGATTATATTTTTGAATTTGTTTTTCATATTCCACTCCCTATCCATTATTATATCATTCATATAAATATCAAAAATTATACATAACCATAATATAATAATTTGACATACACCACTATATGTTGTAATATAATTATTGTAGAAAGGTGATAATACTAATGATACCATTGATACTTTAGTCAATAGTGGTTGATGTGATATAATAGATTAGAGGAGTGATATGCGGTGAAGGTAATAATTTACAATAAGATAGAAGAAAAAGTTTTGGAATATCAAAATAGAACAGGAGCAACAAAAAGTTGGTTGGCAAAGAATTTAGATATGAGTCCACAAAATCTATATCAAATTTTCAGGTCAAATAATATTACTATTGAAACATTGATTAAGTTTAGTATTGTGTTGGGTTGCGATATTACAGATCTATATAATTATGAAATCGAACTGATATAATATTAATATACACAATAATTTTTATTAATAGTTCTTTAATTATATGTAAATATCATATTGACATATCCAACAAAACCTCTTATACTATAAATGTAAGGAGAGTTAATAACTCCTTAACAAAATTAGAAAGAGGTTATTTATTATGAGAAAAATTGATGTTCAACAACTAATCACTTTATCTGATTCCTATACTGGGAAAGAGGTTCAAGTATCACTATCCCCTATTCAATCGCAAAATATTTACAAGCAATTTAAATGTAGAGATATTGGTAATAGTATTGAGTTTTATGAGATAAGTTTTGATAAACCATCTGCACATGAGTTGCTAATTAATAAAGAAGATATAGTTGAAATTCAGTATTTTGAAGATGATAATATTTATAATACAGTTTTCTCAATTATGTTGAATCAAGGTCAAGTTGATTTTACTATTAGTGAAAAACCTTTAAATTGTAGAAAATGTGGTAAATTACTTGATAAATATTTTGACCAATGTTGGGTTATAGATCAGGTTGGTGTGTATGGGAGTCAATGGGATAATC
>Ga0209000_1000343_pt1 | contig 49992 bp, 70 predicted proteins | sample RifGroD2_FD_183998 | JGI IMG/M metagenome (GOLD analysis project Ga0209000, IMG submission 183998) | Groundwater microbial communities from Rifle, Colorado, USA - Groundwater D2 (SPAdes) (version 2) | ecosystem: Environmental > Aquatic > Deep subsurface > Groundwater | place: Rifle, Colorado... | reverse complement strand
AGAGATCCAGGCCATTATCGGGGCGGGGGTGTATGAACCATCCCTGGATAATCCAGCCACAACTGGATTTGTCCTTAGCTCAACAGATGCCGGGGTCAGGTCATGGGTTGCTGTTCCAACTGCTGCCAGCCTTGCAGTTGACGATTTGATCACTCTTTCAGGTGTGGCGGAAGGCGCGGTTAACCTCGGGGCCTTCACCGGATCAACGATTACGGACAATCAAACCGTAAAAGCGGCTATCCAGGCATTAGAGACGTTCGCCGAAACCCTGGGAGGTGGTGTGGACTTTACCGCCTATGACGGTGTGACATGGGGCACTGCCGCCGGAGGTTCACAGGTCCACACATTTGATACTGGTGCCGGGACAGACCCGACAATGACGGTTAGTGATACTGATTTCACTTTCAACAAGCCAGTAATCGCCTCTTCGTTCTCTGCCCCCGGCACTGCTTCAGGTGGACAGTATATTTATTTCCTGGAGGATACCGACAACGGCACAAACTATCTTGGATGGGGTATTTATGGCGACGTTTCTGCAAGCAGGATTCACATTCCACCATTGGCTGATCCTACCGCCGGGCAAGTGATGGCCTTCGCTGTTCCTGGCAACCAAACCATGGGGGACGGAACCACAAAGATTGCCTCTGTCGGAACCTGGATAACCCCGCTGCTTAATGTCGTTGAAGATACCACGCCCCAGCTCGGAGGCAATCTTGACCTGAACACCAATGAGATAACCGTCAAGGATGCCGACTGGCTCCCGATAGAGTGGGCAGAAGATGGCTCAACAGCTCCAGCGGCTGCGGCGGCTATTACCGGGACAACTCGGAAGGTAGGACGGGCATTTGACGGCGCAGCAAATGAGGATGTGACCTTTATCTGGAGAGTGCCGACAGACTTCACCGGCACCACCGTAACAGCTCGTGTGACTGGTGTGGTATCTGGCGCAACGGCCCCGGCTAATACTGAAGTAGTTGCCTTTTCCGTGGCTCTGGCATGTTATGCAAACAGTGAGGCAAGTACTTTGGCAGTTGGCACGGCGCAGACCACAAGTTTAACGGCAGATGCCACTTATGCGCAATATGACAACCTCGACACCGCTTATTCATCGGCGATCACCCCGGCAGGAAGTATTGCAGCCGGTGAAGAGTGCGCCGCCGCTGTGATACGGCTTGCGACAACCACTGACACCTACGCGCAAGATTTTACCGTGACCGGAGTGGAATTTAAGTATTCGAGGGCATTGAGTAATGATTAAAAAACTCACTTTTTTGTTCTGGTTTATCCCTGTTATCTGTTTTGCTGGCACGAATGGGTATATTGAGGGGGCTTCACAGAAAATTGCATTAGCAGGGACCGATTTTACTATAAATTCAAACGTCATCTCATGGTGGTTTTTTGAGGATGCGGCCACTTCGTCTTTGGACGGCTCAGATAATAATAATGACCTTAGCTGGAATGGTAATGTTGCTCAGGATGCCACCAACTATATCCAGGGTAACTCAAGCGTAAACATTGATGCAGCAATAGATGCAAACGAATATCTTTCTTGCACTGACGCATCACTAGCTCCGAGTACATTCCCAGGAAAATCAACAACAGGAGCGCAGAATGAATTTTCCATCGGTTGTTGGGTTAGGCTAGATGCTGCTCCAGCAGCTGATATGCATATAATAGGGAAATGGGATTTAGCCGGGGGGCAAATGTCGTATAGGATATTTTATGATCAATCGGCTGATGATTTTGCAGTAGAGTGGTCAGAGGTTGGATGGGGAAATGTAGTGAATTTGCCTGCCACGGTTGGAGCTACAGCAGAAATATGGACTCTGGTTGTGGCGACATTTGACGGCAATGTCGGAGTTAATCTATATGTAGGTGAGGATGGGGACGCCGCAGTCTCAGCATATCAAACAGCGGACGCTACACTGGCTGTTTTCCGTGGAACAGCAGCACTAGTGTCGGGCCGTCGTGCTTTTAATGCGGACTTGCTGGCTGGGTCAGTAGACGAATGTTTTACAATGTCTGACTTGTTGACTGAAAGCGAAATAAATGAAATTCTTGTAAATGGCTTTGCGAGTGACAGATGATTAATATATTGTTTGTATTTCTATTATTATTTTTCTTTACACCTGGAAATTCTTATGCCGTATCTGAATTATTTCCGCCGGTCGGTGTTCCTCCATTCGTCTCCGATTTTTTAGCCAATCCATTAAATACTTACTACTGTTCACCATCTGGCGATAACTCAACAGGGGATGGAACTATCGGTAATCCGTGGCTAAATCTCGCTGGCGCTTCAGCAGTTGTTGCGCCGGGAAGTTTGATTTATCTCCGAGGCGGTTCTTATGCTGATGCTGGTCAAGCAAGCTTTGCATATAGTAATAATAACTTGGCAGTGTCAGGAACCGTTGAAAATCCTATAGTTGTAACAAATTACCCTGGTGAAATAGCGGTATTCACCGATGGTGGTGACGACTCCGGTTGGTTATTAACATTACAGGCAGATTACGTAAAATTGATCGGTACACTGGTAGGTAGTTCCTACGGTATACAAATAGATGGCGGCGCTACTGTATCAGGTGATTTTATACAAGTATCTGGTGTTGATTTTTTAACTGGTATTGAAAATGGTGGGGATTATAATCCTTCAATGCTATCTGTACCAGTTAATGACACAACAACAAATACTGTAATTTCACATAATACATTCCGTGATTCAATTGCTCTCCCAACATACAACAGAAACACATGCATAAGGCTGTTCAGTCTAAATACTATATTGATCGAATACAATCTATTTATAGACAACAGAAACTTATATCAGGGAGGTAGTATATATTATAAAGGGGCAATAAATAATGCGACGGTTAGATATAATAAATTTATAAACTGCGTAGGTGGTATATCATATGCTGTGCAGGGTGATGAATTTAATGGTTCGATATATGAAAATTTATTCTACTCCACAGATAATCCGTTTTATTTTACAAATGATTTAACAAATTCTGGCGAAATAAGTATTTATAATAACGTCGCGCTGAGTATACCAGTATGGGGGGCATTTTTTATGTATTTAAATAGCGACAATCAGGAATGGTCAGTTCATGGAGATTTTTATAATAATGTAATTGATGGGTTAGCTTTTGAGTTGTCTGATAATGCAAATTCTGATGATATTAAGAATTTTCCTGATATTTTTAATTACAACTTGTGGATAGATGCATCCGATAAAACAATCTTACCTATTGGCCCACCACCAAATGACAGCGGAGTAGATATTTCATCGTTAGGTTATTATGCCAATGATATTGTTGCTGTATCTTTTGATATAACTTACGATGAAATAAGTTACACAGCAATTGCGTCCGAATCATACCCAGGACGCGGATTGGGTATTAACGGAACAAACATTGGTGGATTTTTATTCTCGCAAAACCACGGAGGCGGTTCATTCTCAGGGATGGGTAATCACAGATGACAGACTCAATAGCAAAATCGGCAAGCAGAGGCCGTGTCCTGGCCGTGGCAATAATGGCCGTTGTGGCGGCCTACCTCGCAAGTCGTGGGATTGAGCTTACCGATGAGCATAGGCAACTTGGGATTGAACTGATCATGGCCGCTCTTGTTTCAGCTGGTGCCATGGTGCCAGTTGTTCGGAGCAAATTGCGGTCGCTCAAGAGGGCAAAGAAAAAGACCAATGACCATAAAAATTGAGCGGCTGGTTATGCCGGTTTTATTCCTATCTGGCGGAAAAGATTCGTGCGGAGTTGCAGCAGCGTTGTTTTTGGCAGGGAAAACATTTTTAGCATACACATACGATAATGGATTCCTCAGCCCGCAGGCCCGTAGAAACATTGAGAACGTGGTGAGAGTTACTGGGTGTGAACACGTAACATTTTTTAAACGTGCGGATTGGTACGATAGTTATATCTCCGACCACGAGGCCAGAAAAACAGACGTCTGCGGCATGTGTACTTGCTTCCAGTCGGATTATTATGCATTTGGGTATGCACTGGCACACAAAAGAGGAGGGGTTGTTATAACGGGCTCAGACGGGAAAGACGACGGTGAATATGGTCGGCACCTTCAGGAAGCGAAGGAGTTTGCAACCAGAAATAAGTTGAGTCTAGGCACGATGCATCCCCCTAAAGTCAGAAAAATTGACTATTGGGTAGAGCATAAACAGAACCTCCCAGAGGTACTGCAAACGATCAAGAAATTATTTTCATGGGAATCCAACATCCCGGGGGATACGAGTACGCGTTGCCTTCTGGCGATGGGAGGCGTAAAATGACCGTCAAGATTGAAGCGGAAGCCTGTCAGCACTGCATGAATTGCCGGGTGGCCATGCGTGACGATACCTTGCCGGCAGGCGCGTACCGTGGTAAAGAGACATACAGGGCCGTGTCCTGGCCGTCGCAAGTCGCGGGATTGAACTTACCGCGGAGCACAAGCAGCTCGGGATAGAACTGATCATGGCCGCCCTTGTTTCAGTCGGTGTAATGGCGCCAGTGATAAGGAGCAAACTTAGGTCAATTAAGAATGACAAAAGTCAAAGATCGAAACTCAATGGGAGTGAAAAGGAGATTTAAAATGAGATATATCAAATTACTCATCCTCGCATTCTTAGCCCTGCCCTCAATGGTTAGTGGGGCTGATGTAGGAACCTGTACCAAAGTAACAACTGAGTATGGAGGTGGGAGCTTTAACGCTGCTAGGATTGTCCTCCTATGTACAGCTCACACAGATGGAACTCTTTCAGTTACACTGAGTGATTCTATTATGAAATCTCTTGAGGGGCTAAGCTACACTCTACTAGCTCGTCCAGGGAGTGTAGCCCCTACCACAGATAGTGACCTATCAATCACCAGTACAAATGGTAAGGTACTTATCGCCGCAACTGTTAAGGGGCTGGACTTGGTAGATGATACTTCCACCAGGTGGACATTCTTTGAAGGGCCGACTGATGGTAGTGTAGATCAATCCACACCTACAGCATGGTCAGGTGATCCTTGGATAGTAGCCCTTACTGATAACGGTGTAGCCAGTGCTACATTCTACCTTGAGATAGATAGACTCGGACTGGCAAATTGATTGCTATGTTGATTAAATTAACTCAGGAAAATTAAAATGGCTATTAAGCATATACACTTGGGAAGCATGAGATATGTTCACAGTTACGATGATGCCACCACGGTTAATGCTATTGAAAGTGACGGGCCTATCAGAGTAAATGCTGCTGCTGTGCTTCCTGAACATTTAATTACTAAAGGAGAGGCAGATGCTGCTTATGCTCCAGATGGAGATTTAACTAGCCATCTTAATGACACAAGTAATCCCCACAATGTAACCTCTGCCCAGTTGGCAGGGACTACTGTCCTAGATGGCACTTGCACCTTTGGAGGTGGGGGAAGTGGGGATGTAGCATCTCTTACCTTTACAGCAGGCCTTTTAACTGGAATTACTTACGTACCTTAATATGGAGATATTACTATGTCAGTAGATGCTACCCAACCAACAGATGATAGCTTTGTAAGCACTTGGCCAGCCCTGATTAGGGCCATAGCTACACTAGCTAATACTAACGAATCTGCTATAGCCGGGGAGTATATGCCCACAGTGAGTGCGGCTAATGTGTCGGCGACTATTAGTACATTCAACCAGGTGTATACTGTGAACTCGGCCTCCGCAGTCACGCTTACACTGCGTGAGACTGTAGCAGCTGATGTGGGAACCTTTCTTGAAATTCATAAATTGGGAATAGGAAATCTTACCATAACTGCTGGAGGTTCTGACACTATAGCTGATGGTGGAGCGGGCACAAGTATTGCCAACACCACTGCCGCCGAGGCTAAAGCAGCTAATGCTATTCTCCGTTGTGTAGCTGTGGGTCAGTGGATGATTCATGCTATTTATGGAACTTGGGCATAAGGAGTAGAGAATGAAACGCTACGTTAATTTAATCAATGCAGGAATTCTTGGGTTACTTCTTCTCCCCTCTTATGTCTCTGCACTAAATGTGGGCACAGATTGGACTAACACTGATAAGAATCTCAATACTACGGGCAGCATCACTGGGGGTGATATTACTGCAGCCGGTAAGATAACCCCTTCTGCCGAAGGAGTAATCTATAATCAAGGTGGAAATAATGCGGTAGATACCACTATTGAAAATAAGTTATCTACTCAATTAGTAAATGTCTCTGATTGGGCATCTTTGGCTACTGCACTTACTGATATAGGTACTACCCCTACCACTCTTAAATGTACAGGGACTATTACTATACCTGATGGTACTACTGTATCCCCACCTAAAACCATAACTTTCGAGCCCGAGCAAGGATGTGTGGTACAGGGGGTTGCAGGGGGTGGGGTAGAAACATTCGCTCCATTGCATTATAAGCACACACCTAGACTAACATGGGCAGGGGAAAATGTTACTATTGATTTAAGTAACTCTGGAGTTTCAGAAATTGATCCAGATATATGGGCAGAAAATACTACGCCAGGAACAACCCCCATGGCTACAGCCGTTAATGCCGCCATAGTGTCTGCTGGGCAGAGCGTTGAGGTTGCGTTTACTGGCAAGTATTATTGCGAGACAACTGTAAACTTTAATCCTAATGGAAAATATAGGGGAATAACAGATGCAACTCTTGATAGAGCTGATTCTTCAGGATTGCTATCTGGGGTAACAAGTACTGATGCAGCCTTTACTCTTGACGGTGATCTAATAGCAGAGTCTATAGGGTATAATCCTCGCATGCAAGATCTTACATTCCAGCGCCTTGATTATGCTGGACCTCTTTTTTACATGAGGGATATAAAGAGGGGGTCTTTTTATGACCTTCTCATGATTGGCGGGTCTGCTCAGTTATTAATGGATGCTGGGGCGTCAGGCACTTGGTATAACACCTTCAACGACTGTATATTTCTAGGAGATAGAGCAGGAACTAATTCCTACCATGGGGTTGATATTGTTTCAACAGGAACAGGGCATGTAAATAATAACAAGTTTATATCGTGTGATCTCAGTTACCAAGGAACCAATGTACGGGTCGACGATGGAGCTCACAATATATTTGCATTCTGTAGTTTTTCTCTAGCCTGGGAACTCGGAATTGACTTACCTTCGAATGCGGCCAGTTCTCATCACGAATTTATTTATTGCCATAACGAGCAGAATCAGATCAGGGGTTATGCAAGTGGCGGTAGGCTTATTCTGAATGCTCAGGAGAATACAAAGATAAGTGGTGGTGAGTGGCTATCTTCCGTCCTCACCACTGATCAGTATGTTGAAGATACCTCTACGTCCTACCTTTCAATTAGTGGGGACATAAAGAATTTAAACAACGTGACTGTATTACGCACAGATATTAAAAGTGTCCTGCCTAAAATTGTAATGGATACTGGAGCAGACGCCATTTCTATTAGTATGTTTGAGGATGTATTGCGTTTTAGGGATGAGACAGCCGCTGATAATAAGTTGACATATGATATATCATCTGACCTTTGGGCACTATACAAAGATATGATGATAGGCGGTGCTAATAATCCTATACTGACCTCCTATGCCGGAACTCCTGAGGCGGGGAAATCAGCAAGACCTGGATCAATCTGCGTAAATACAAACAATCCTTTGGGTAGTGGTGAGTACGCCATCTACATAAAACGTACAGGTACTAGCAACACCGGGTGGGCTGGGTTAGGGACTGTAATTCCATGACAGATTTAGCTAAGGATCAAGAGTTAGAAGAGATTCTAAGTCTCTGCGTGATTGACATCAAGGTGTGTTGCGGCACACTATTCCCTGAGATCTTTTATGCAGACTTCTCATCTCTTCATCAGGCCATCTTTGACCTAATCAACTCTGGGTATCATAAGATAGCTATTGCTGCACCTCGGGGTATTGGGAAGACCTCTATTGCTAGGACAGTAGTAATGAGAGCTATCTTGTTTAGGTTAGCTAACTTTATTGTATACCTAAGTAATAGTGCTACATCTGCGGAGATGCAAACTGAGAATATTAAGCGTGACTTACTGTCCAATCCCCAGGTAAAGGCCCTCTTTGGAAACATCAAAGATGTTATTGGTGAAGATAAGTCCATGGATGAGACCTTCTCCAAGAGTGCCTGGACTGCTTATGGTTCCACATTCATCCTCCCACGTGGCGCCGGGCAGCAGGTACGTGGACTTAACTGGGCTAACTATCGCCCAGATCTAGTCATCATAGATGACTTAGAGAATAAAGATGAAATCCGTAGTAAGGAGAATCGTGAGAAACTCCGTACCTGGTTTGATGGCGATCTCATGAAGACTGAGGGGAGGTATAGTGCGAAGAAGACTACCTTTATTTATATAGATACCATCAAACATGAGGATTCTATCTTAGCCGACTTAATGGAGTCTCCCGAGTGGAAGACTGTACAACTCTCCATCTGTGATGAAAACTATAAGTCCCTTGATACTAACTACATGACCGATGAGGAGGTGATGGCAGAGGTTGAGGAGCATCGTAGGAAGGGGACTCTTGATGAGTTCTATATGGAGAGGATGAATATTCCTATAGCCAAAGAAGATGCAGTCTTCAAGCAGGAATACTTTAAGTATTTTGATGACCAGTTGGATAAGATAGTACTTCCGAATAAAGAAGAGTGTCGCACCTATGGTATGCATCATATTACTATAGTAGATCCTGCTAAGACAGTTAAGTTGAAATCTGCCGATACTGCCATTATTACAGTGGCTGTAGATCGCACGAGTAGGAAAGTATTTGTGAGAGAGCTCTTCAGTGGAAAAGTCTATCCAGATGAACTCTATGATGAGATGTTTCGACAGTTGAAATTTTACAACTCCTTTATGCTTGGGTATGAGACCACGGGGTTGAGTGAGTTTATAAAGCAGCCAGTTGAGAATGAGTGCCGCCAACGTAACATCCACCCTATCTTGGTTGAGTTGAGTGCTAAGAGAGGAGTTAATGAGAAGGGGAAAGCAGAAAGAATAGCTACCCTGGGGCCATATTATAGGCTGGGTTATATCTATCATAACAAAAGTAATTGTGGTAAATTAGAGGGTCAACTCCTTAGCTTCCCCAAGTCTAAACTCTGGGACTTGATGGATGCGTTAGCTTATATCACTTTCATAATGGATAAGCATGCTATCTATTTCGACCCTTCTGATGAGATGGAAGAAGAGCCCCCATCTGACGAGTACGATACGTTGGAATGTGAGAGTGAGATGGGTGCTATGGAGATGGGGCTGATTATATGAATGCTATCTTGATTAAATCAACACAGGAATGGGGATATAGATGCCTAGTATAATCGTAGGGGATTCTAACGGTGGGCTTTACAGGTCTAAGAAGCCTGAATTTAGGGATAATTATGACTATGATTATCCTGAGGGGTTGGATCTTAAGCCTGGAAGTAAATTGCATAATCGAATCAGAGATAAAGTTATGCAGAATGCTTATGATAGTGCACGGGTTATGTGTACTCGGCATTCCGATTGGAATTCTATAGATCACACCCTTACTGCTTACATCCCAGTGGATGAGGAAGAGAATGCAATTAAGGATAGTGATAAGCGTAGACCAGTGAGTATAGTCTTTCCTTACTCGTATACAGTATTGGAGACTCTTCTCTCTTACTACGTCTCATCCTTCTTACAGGACCCCTACTTTCGCTATGAGGGTACGAGTCCGGATACAGTGATTGGAGCCATCCTGCTGGAGAAGTTGATTGCCATCCAGTGTATTAAGAATAAGGTAGGGCTCAATCTTCACACTATGGCAAGGGATGCCTTTGCTTATGGATTTGGAGTAGTGACCCCTACCTGGGTATCTGAGTATGGTAAGAAGTCTGTAGTGCAGGAAATTCCTAGGTTCTTTGGGATGGGGACTAGAAAGGAGACTCAGATTCTTGAGAACCAGCTACTGTTTGAGGGGAATGCATTGGAAAATATAGACCCTTATCTGTATCTCCCCGATGTAAGTGTTCCCATTCATAAGCCTCAGGAAGGTGAATACTCAGGGTGGGTGAATAATACTAACTACATGTCTCTACTCTCTGAAGAGCAGAATGATCCAGAGATGTTCAATGTTAAGTATATTAAGAAATTGATTGGTAGGAGAACTGGAATATATGTAGGAGATAACTCTGGACGTAACACTAAATCTAACATGCCTTCGAGAAGTTATCTCTCAAATATGACTAGCACTGCTACTGACAGGATTAAGATGTTCATCAAACTTATTCCTAAAGATGAGGGGCTGGGTAAGGGTGAGTATCCCGAGTTGTGGTATTTCGAAGTGGTGGCTGATGAGGTGATAGTCAAGGCTAAGCCTGCTGGTCTGGATCACAATAAGATCCCAGTGAGTGTAATTGCTCCAGATTTTGATGGCTACTCTATGACCCCTATCTCAAGGATTGAAATCTTGCATGGTATGCAAGGGGTGTTAGACTTCATGTTTAACTCCCATGTTGCTAATGTGAGGAAAGCAATCAATGATATGATTATCTATGATCCTTACTTGGTGAACAGTAATGATCTCAAGAATCCAGAGCCAGGTAAGTTGATCAGACTCCGTCGTCCCGCATGGGGGAAGGGAGTTAAGGATGTAGCTCAGCAGCTTCAAGTGAATGACGTCACTAGGGGAAATGTAGCAGATTCTACTTGGATCGTTCAGTGGATGGATCGGATATCTGGGGCAGATTCTAGTATGCAGGGGGCTCTGAGGACTGGAGGTCCTGATCGTCTCACGGGTGCAGAGTTCCAAGGAACTCGAGCAGGTGGAGTTAATCGCTTGGAGAGGATCGCGAGGATAGTAGGTATGCAGGGGATGCAGGATATCGGAACCTTCTTTGGCATCCACAACAGACAGATGATGAAGTCTCCTGCGTATGTTAAGTTGTCAGGGGATTGGCAAGAGGTTCTCATTAAGGAATATGGCAAGTCTATAGACCGTGGTAGAATTCAAGTCGATCCTAGCACTGTCAATGTGCACTTTGATACTATAGTACGAGATGGATCGGTACCAGGTGGGAATTATGCTGAGACATGGGTACAGTTGTTTCAAATCTTGGGAAACAATCCTGAACTAGCTCAGAACTTTGATGTAGTGAGAATCTTTACTCACATAGCCCGTAACTTAGGGGCCAAAAATGTCAACGATTTTGTGAGGAAAGGTGGCAATGTAAATGCTCAAGTTATGCCAGATGAAGCTGTTCTGAAACAGGCTCAAGCTGGGAACATCATTCCTATGAGAGGTGTAGTAAATGAGTGATAAGTTAACACCTGAAGAATTAAAGAATGTGATTGAGCAGGTTAGAGATTATTCTCCTAGAACTTCACCTGACATCCTCAAGTCATTTCTCGAAGGAAGTATTCACCTAGATTTCTTGCGCGAACTTGCTATAAGAATAGAGCAGATGCGCGATGTGATTGAGGTAGCAGATTCGAAAACATTTCTTAAAACCCAAGGAGGTATTCAGGCACTTAGGTTGGTATCTGGAATCTTTACTGACCTGTATGAGAACAGTGTGTCTAATACTGAAAGATATAATCAAAACAAAGAGGATTAGTTATGAGAAAGTTTTATGCACGAGTAGTGTTTGGGCCTGATGATACTACAGTTGGGAACCCTCTTCCTACAATGGAAGATGAAATTAATGACTTGTTAGATGTAACTGAGGTTGTAGAGCCGGTGGGTGATGTACCCTTGGGTGAAGAAGGAAGTGTGCCTGAAGCACCTTCTGGAGATAATCTCAGTGGGGAAAGTGTAACTCCTACCCCAGAGGTAACGCCTCCTGAGGCAGATCCTGGAGTTGGTGAGATTCCTAGTCCTACTGGTGAAGTTGTACCTACCCCCTCTGCTACGCCGACAGGGGATAGTGAGTTGGCTGCTCTCAAGGCGCAGATTGCAACTTTGCAGAGTCTTGTGGAGAAGTTGAGTAGTGGGGTTGCTCCAACTCCCCCTGTGACTACTCCCTCCACAGTACCGACTCCAGCGTCTGCGGTTGTGGCAGTAGCCACTCCAGATGCCATCCTGGAAGATTTCTTGTCCAAGATTGATTACGACAAGACGATGGAAACCAAGGAGAGTTTCATAGACTTTATGAAGCAATTCGCGGGGGCTATCAGGAACTCTACATCTGAGCACGTGCTGACAGCAGTGCCGAATGTAGTAGGATCTTATGTCAACAGGCAATCGGCGATGAGGGATATTGCCAAGCAGTTTTATGGTGAGCATCCCAACTTGAAACCTGTTAAGGTGTTTGTAGGGAACGTGGCGAATGAAGTAGCGGCTGAGCATCCGGAGTGGAATGTAGTACAGGTGCTTAGTGAAGCAGCTACTCGTGCTTACACAACTCTGGGGATTGCTAAGGAGGTTAAGAAGCAGGAGAAGGAAGATGCGGCTAAGCCGACTAAGCCCTCCCTTCCCGGCGGTTCGCAGAGTGTGAAGAGTAAACCTGCCCCTAGTGGGGGCTTGATAGATGAAATCAACGATCTCATTTCTGACTAAGGAGGTTAGAATATGGCTGGTGAAGGAAGATTTATTGACAAGTTGATGGTAGGTGATATCGCCGTAACTGGCGCTGTCAAAGCGGATAATTCCAAGAGGTATTGCTTGGAGAAATTTGACACTCAGCCTTTCTGCCTGTCTAATGCGGCTACGGTGGCATTGGCAAGTGGGACTGGGTCAGCCGCGAATACCGCATTCTTTCCTGGGTCTGGAAACTCATTCGAGTATAGTGCCAGAGGCACACAGACTATCACGGGGCTCGGAGTGCTTGCAGCTACTGGGTGCTCAGTGGCAGGGGACCAGACTGATAACGATGGTAGGGAGGTGGCATTTGCTGGGGGTATTACCTCCAAGGCCCCGAGGGCTTATACAGTAGGCACCGCCTTCTATGCACGCCTCAGATTCTCCATCGCGACTGTAGCCGGTACCGATGATTGTGCCTTCGGGTTCCGCAAGGCGGAGGCAGCTCAGGCGAATTTGGACGACTATGATGAGATGGCAGTGTTGAATGTGATTAGTGGAAATATCACTATTGAGACCATTCTCAATGGGGGTGCTACTGCTACCACTGACACTACTGACGATTGGGCCGATGCAGGGATTCATGAGTTGCGGGTGGATGTATCTGCGGCTGGGGTAGTAACGTATAAGATCGATGGCGCTGCTCCTACTGTTACCGCGGCTTTCTCCTTTGATGCAGGTGAGACGGTTATTCCCTTCTTGTTCTTCCTCCAGGCAAATGCATCTCAGACTGGGGCACTTGTTCTGGAAGAATTCGAAAGTTCTTACCTGTAAGGAGGTGAGTGATGAGTTTAGCTGGAAGATTATCTAAGGTTGGGATCAATCCCTGGGGCGATCCAGTATCGGCCACCTTAGCGGGGACAACAGGCCAGATTCTCGTGCTGATGCGAGATAAGAGCAATGATGTACTCATTGCTACTGGTACTGATGTTCCTACGGGTGCTACTTCTGGATATGCTAAAGGGTGTTTGTTTATCGATAGGAATGTAGCCACGGGGGCTACTGGGTTGTATGAGAATATCGGAACGAACACTTCATGTAACTTCAATGCCATAGGTGCGGTGACTGCTGGAGAGATTGCCCTGGCACAGGGTAGCGTGTTGATCGGGAATGCAGCTGGTGCAGCTACTGCTCTGGCAGGTGAAGGAGATGCTAAGATTCTTGTAGGTAATGGTACTACGATGACTAGCGTGTCACTTTCAGGTGATGCTACTATCACTAATGCCGGTGTAGTCACGGTGACTAAGTCCACTGGAGACTTCCAAGTTGCAGGTGGGGATTTGGATGCTGGGTCTTCAGGCGTGGCGGGTACAGTTGATATATTCCCATCTACGGCTGCCCGAGGTAAACTTAGCATTCGTGTGGGTGACCAGACTGGGGATACCACAGTAATTCAGTCATTTCTGGAGATGGGTCAGGCCACCACTATCGCATATTCCGATCCAGGTGCAGCTTCAGCATATGTTGCAATGTCCACTGCTGCCCTTTCACTTGCTGAGATGGATGTTCTCCAGGGTGCTACTGCGGGCACGCAAGTGGCATCTAAGGCGGTGATTGCAGATGCCAATGTTAATACTGGGGTAGCTAAGATAACAGCTCTGCATATTGGGGCCTCAGGTGCTGAGACCCAGGTTACAGCAGATGCTGCGGAGCTTAACATCTTGGATGGGGTAACTGCTACCACAGCGGAAATTAACTTTTCCTCAGATGTTAGTGCCCAGACTGAGACAGTGACTGCTGCTGGTGCTGTGTCTGTACTATTGAAGAACACTAATCTTGAACTGGTTGGGGCAGGTGCGGTGACGTTGGCTGCCCCGAATAGTATCATGACTGGGCAGATTAAAACTATCAGGATGACAGTTGATAATGGTGACGTTACTATGGCCCTTACTGAGGTGCTGAATGTCGCGGGTGCGTCAGCAGGAACCACACTTACCTTTGATGCAGTAGGGGATACGGCTATCCTCGTAGCATGTGGGGCTAAGTGGACAGTGATTGGAGTTAGTGGAGCAGCTATAACCTAATTGCTATGTTTAATTTTGAAACGTAGCATTAAACTTTAAGTAAATATTTCGGAGGTATAGATATGGCATTTTTAGGTATGCGTGGAAATGGTGACTGGGTAACTGATCAGCGCCCGAAGAATTGGAGGGAGGCGATTCTCTATCGTTATCCGAATGGGGATATGCCCTTGACTGCTATCATGAGTAAGATGGCAAGTGAGAAGACAGATGACCCAGAGTTTAACTGGTGGACTAAGGATCTGGCTACTCAGAATGCCACCGTTACGGGCGTCTACTCTGACTCGGGCCTCAGTTCGGCCTACGTGTCTGGGGCCACTGCAGAGGATGTCCTCTACTTCAAGATGTCCGCAGCGGACCTGACTCAGATCAGGATCGGGCATCAGGTCTTATTGAGAGACGCCAGTGATCTCTCGGTAGATGTGAATGGTAAAGTAGTAGGGAGATCTTCCAATGGATCTAGCTCGTACATTCAAGTGGTGTTGCTGGAAGCTGATGACAACTCCACTGCTGGGGATCTCAGCAATTGTGACACTCTTCTCATTGTGGGTAATATCAATAGCGAGGGTGCGGCGATGCCGGATGCTATTGCATATGACCCGGTGAAGTGGTACAACTTTACCCAGATCTTCAGGACTCCTCTGGAGATGACTCGTACGGCTATGAAGACTCGATTGAGAACAGGTGAGCAGTATAAGGAGGCTAAGAGAGAAGCACTTGAGTTGCACGGAATCGAGATGGAGAAGGCCTTCTTGTTCGGCGTTCCGTCGGAGCGTACCGGGGATAATGGTAAGCCTGAGCGCACTACTTTGGGCCTGATCCCTGCTATCCGTGGAGGGTATACTGGACAGGGTGGATCAACAGGTACGGTGAATAACTTTGTCACCAACACTGATTATGCTGGGCAGACGTGGTTGCAGGGTGGGGAGGATTGGCTGGATACCCAGCTTGAGGTTATCTTCAGGAAGGGCAGTACTGAGAAGTTGGCTCTGGCTGGATCAGGCGCCATCCAGGCAATCAACAAGTTGATCAAGTCAGGTGGGAACTTTGACTACACTGAGTCAACTGAATCCTACGGGATTAAGGTGACTCGTTGGGTGACTGCCTTCGGTGTGATCAACATGATGCGGCATCCTCTCTTCTCCTACGAGACCACCACTCGCCACTCGATGGTTATCTTTGAACCGAAGGATTTGAAATTCCGCTTCATCGATGACACGATGTATAAGGCCGATGATAGGCTGAAGAAAGGTGGCTGGACTTCCAGGGATGGAATCAAGGAAGAGTACCTCACTGAGGGTGGCATGGAGTATCATCACCCGGATGGTTGGGGTTATCTGTATGGGTTTGGTACGGATAATGCTGTGTAGTTTAGGGTAAGTAGGTTGGGGTGTAGTGAGGGGTGGGAGCAAGTCTCCCATCCCTTTGTTGAATAAATTAATGTAGGAAATTAAAATGGCTAACAAAAATTTGACTATTAAGGAAGTTGAAGATTTACGGTCGAAGTTAAATACTACTATTGCCGAAGCAATTCAGAGTTTCGAAAGTGATACTGGTATCAGAGTGGGATATATAGATACGGTTAGAAAGCGGGATCAGCAAGAGAGGGAAACTTGTTGCGCCCCGATGTGGTATAATGAAGATAAGGGAAATGTAGTGAGTGTTAATGCCAGTTTGAATATGGAGTTATAATATGAACTTACTTACCTTTCGTCAACTCTTCCGCACTCAGACTGGCCGGTATGACCTAGTGAATTCAGATGGATCTGATAATGGGTTAGACTTTTATGTAAATGCTGGACAGAAGTATCTGGATAGGGTAGCAGACATCCCTTCTAACATTGGGCGTAGATTCATCGACATAGCAGCGGGGGATTATGTGGTTAAGTTTACTAACTCTAGGAGTGTCCTTGAGGTGTGGTGTATAGGAGTAGATGATGCTGGTGATATTGTTAGGTTGCCACTTACTAAGGTACAGAATAATGAACTTAGAGGGGTGGATAAGAAGACTCTTGAGCAAGCTTATGTAGGAGTGTTTGGAGGGATTGAGCAGGAGAGGCCACAGTACTATGCAATTGCCCAGTTGAGGATGGTTCAAGATTCGGGTGTCCCAGGTGGGGGGATTGGTGGCATGATGGATGTACTTGTAGATGGCTACCAAATTTATAACGGGGTGTTTCTTATGCCTCCTGCTGATGGGAGTTATACTATTGAGGTAATAGGTAACTTCTACTCTGATCCCCTAACCAGTGATACCTCCACCTCATTCTGGTCTGAGCAGCATCCTAATATTCTCATTATGGCCACTATGAGGCAGTTAGAGATCGTGCATAGGAATAGAGAGGGAAGGTTGGATTGGGAAGATGCAATTGCCTCTGAGGTGATTGGTATAGATATGGATGGTGTAGCACAAGAATGTGCTGATGTTGATCAGATGGAGGGGTGAGAGTGAAAGAGCAAGGGATTACACTTACCAAGATTACTCAAGGGTTGAGGAAACATTCAGATGGGCCGTTTAACAGTGAGGCTCTTACTGAATGTTTTAATGTAATTCCCCGAGTTCAGGGCCTGGTCCCTGCGCCTACTATAATTGGGTCCTTGGTAGGGATTAGTGCTGACTACCCATTCCCTCAGATATTCTTCGGATTCAGGCATTGGGTCTGCTGTACAAGAGATAAGGTGTATACTATCAACGGTGATTACACTGTTACTCTTCAGCTAGACCTCTCCGTGTATTATAACTCCTTTCCCACTGCTCCGCAGGGAGTATGGAGAATGGCCGATTTTCATGATTATGTAGTGTTGACGAATGGAGGGGTGACGATTAACTATGATCCCGTGAGTGGAATCTGGGAGTATAATGATGTAGCAACAATGCCCACCCTTGGCACAGTATGCAATTATAATGGGCAGTTGGTTGGGAGTGGGCGAGAGGCTATAGTAGGAGACCCTAAGACTACCCATCCAGATGCAAGTGAGGTAGATTCTAACTATCTACTCTGGGGTAAGATTGGTGCTGCATCCTTTAGGTTGGATCAGGGGAATGTTTCAGGATATAGGCCCATGCCTTGGTATGGGGAGATCTATCATGTTATGAAGTTGGGGAATCCCGGGGTTGTGGTAGTGTACGGGGCAAGTGGAATTGCAATCATTAAATTTGAAGGTGTGGCTCCTGGAATAATAGAGACCTTTGACTTTGGAGTTGCAAGTAGAGGGGCTGTAGGTGGGGGAGTTAACTTTCATGGCCTCGTAGATACAGCCGGAAACTTTAGGGTTCTGACTAAGGACCTGAAGATGTCGGAGCCTGAGTATCAAGAGTATTTCTCACCTATGTTAGGTGATGAGATTATAGTATCTCACAATCCCACTATGGATGAGATCTACATTACGAATGGGGAAGTGGGGTATGTCTATACTAAGTATGGATTAGGGCAGGTGTCCATTCTACCCACTACTCTTGGAGTTATGGCAGGGGTTCTCAGAGGCGTAGTGGTGGATAGTGGGGATAATAGTGGCCATCTTACCTCAGATGTTATAGACTTTGGTACTCGAGGAATGAAGACTATAGATACTGTGGAGATAGGTGGGGTGTGTCCATCGGTACTCCAAGTGGCTATTTCTTATAGATACAGTAATGAAGCAGCTTTTGAAGATACGGGATGGGTAGATGTTAATCCTCAAGGGGTAGTTACTATACCATGTAAAGGGGTGGATTTTAAGATAAAAATTAACTGTGCCTCTTATCTAGGACTTGAGATCAAGTATGTGAAAGCTAGGGTTAAGTTCGACGATAAGAGATTTGTGAGGGGAACTGATGCTTATAAAGCTACTGCCTGAACAGGCTGCTAAACATTGGGGAGATGTGAGAGTTGCTATAGAAGCCTCCCTTCCCCCTACAGTTGGAATGCAAAGTGACAGGATGAGTAACATTCTCACCGCGGTAATGACAGGTGAGATTACCGTGTGGGTGAGTGCAGAGAAGCGGGAAAGTGGGACGGTGCTCACGGGGATGGTACTTACTACGATCCTCTTCGATGGGATCAGTGGGACTAGGTCCTTACTTATTTACTGCGTGTATGGATATGGTGAGGGGAAGTTGGAGAGTTGGGCTACTGGAGGAGAGACCCTTCTCAAATATGCTAAGTCTCAAGGATGCCATAGGATGATTGGGTATACAGATGTTAAGTCAATAATTAAGTATGCGGCCTCAATAGGGGCGGATACTAAGTATACCTTTGTATCATTCCCAATTTAACTGTGTTGAATTAATTAACATAGGAGATCACCATGAGTATAATGCGCCTTACTAAAGTTGAGATTCTTGCTACTTGTTGGAAGGGGGGAAGTGGGGGAGGTGGATCATCGGGTGTGGTAGACTACCCCCAGTACATGAAGGTGCAGCATGAAAATATGATGGATGGGGGAGATTATACTTCTACCTCATACGTCCACTTTACAGCCTCCACCTGTTTGATGCAGAAGATAGAGGATGCAGTTACGAACTCACCTTACTCGGGGGAAGTGGCGTTTGATCCAGATGCTGACATTACTGCATTCTTGGCGCTAGTTACTACTCTTGAAGGAAAGGTAGCTTCTCTTGAGGCCACAAGTTATGATGATCTAGTAACTACCGCAAGTGGGTCATTAGATGCTACTCTTATAAACGCTGCTATGACTGCCCATGGGGATGCGTTAGATGATAGGTTGAATAGTGATGTGCTTCCTAGGTTTCAAGCAGGGATGAGGGACATTAATGCAGTAGTCTCTTCTTCATTCGTAGTAGGGCAGGCTGTGATAGAGGCATTCAACACGAGGGAAGTTGCAGACTTCGGGGCAAAGCTTAGACTCGAGAATCATGGGTTGATAGTTTCGGGAGTTAGAGATCAAATCCAACTGGCTATTGCCAAGTTAACATATCGAGATACAGTTACTAAGGTGGGTCTGGAAGCTCGGAGGATGAAGGCTATTCTCAAGAAGGAGGAACTTAAAGAGCAGTTGGATATAGATGATAAGAATATAACTTGGGGCATTGAACTGTTTCAGCACGGTGCTAACATGTTATCAAGTATCTCTGGTGCAGCGGTTAGTAAAGAGAGGATGCCCTCTACTGGGGCTTCAGTTCTGGGTGGGGCATTGAGTGGGGCCGCCACTGGTGCGGCTATTAGTGGGGGTAATCCCTATGCGACAGCTGGTGGCGCAGTAATAGGTGGAATAGGTGGACTTTTAGCATCTTAAGATAAGGAGACTATCATGGTAGCAGGAATTGATTTTACTAAACTACTTCAAGACCCGAATATGCTTATGGCTATTGGAGACATGGGCCAGAGTATTGGCGCAGGTGAGCCAATGTCAGAGGCATTGAATCCTTCTGGGTTGATTAATAGGATTCAGAATCAGAAAGCAGTAGGGGATATGATGAGGCAGATTTTGGCTCAGGGGGGTGGGCAACTTACTGCGCCTCCTAATACCTCGGGTACTACACCCCCTTCAGACTCAGCAAGTACTAATAGTGGAGTAGATATGATGAGCGAGTGGCAGAAGTTGATTACCCCTACTCCCATCGGAACTCCTGGGCCTGATAAGGTAGATTGGAGTCAGACAGCTGATGGCACTACGATGAAGGTAACTTCGCCATCAGCTAAGAATCTGGCTACTTTTGGGAAAAATGTCCCACCTGAAGCGATGACTGCTACTCCCCCACCGCAAAGTGGAGGTAGCCCTGGAGCTAACCCTTTCTTCAAGACTCTCTTGGGTCTGGAATAGATCTAAGAGGGTTGACACCGGATGATTTGAAAGTTATACTTTCAGGGGCGTTGAATCTAAGGGATATGACCGGGAGGGATGCGAGTAATCTAGCTAATCGTGAGTTGGATATTCTTAAGGCTCAGCAAGCAGAGGCTGAGAGGAAGAGGAAAGAGGGGGAGGAGAAGATGAAGGTGTCTTATTCTACCCCATATGAGAAAGATGGAAAGAAGTATAGAGATAAGATGGACTATACTGGTGCAGTGGTAGGGAGAGAGGAATTAGGGCCAGTGGATAAGGACTATAAGTATTGGCAAAGTCCTACTGGGCAGATTCAGGCATTTAAGGAAGGTGACTCTCCCCCTCCTGGATGGACAGCAGTGGTTACTCGTAACCAAGAGTTGACTCCTATGCAAGCGATTAATGTAGATGCAGGGATTGCTAAGATGAGGACTGATCTTGAGGCTATCTCCGCGGGGAAACATAAGAGTTATAAGCCAGAGGACTTGCCCATATTCAAGAGTCAGGTAGATTTCTTGAATGCTCAGGATCCGAATAATAACTATGAAATTGTAGAAGGGACTCCTTGGAATTGGAGAAGTCCATTGACTTCAGAGATACCACCTAAGTTGGTGGTTACTCCTAAAGGTGCGGCGCCTCCCCCTACAACTGCCCCATCTGCTGCAATTGATTATCTCACAAAGCATCCTGAGTATAAGGATGCATTTAAAGAGAAGTATGGATACTTACCTGAGGGATTCTAATGCCTGCTCCTAATCCATTCGACCAGTTTGATGCTCCTAAGTCTAACCCCTTTGATCAGTTTGATCCTCCTAAGCCTACTCTAGATTCACCTGTTAAGGGGGAGTTTCAAGGTGATCCTGCACAGGTGCAGAGTGAGATAGATGGGATTATCGATCCCACTATGAAGGCACTTGCTCAGAAGGCCTATGACCAGCAGTATGGGAAGAGTGGGATAGTGGATACGGTGAAGGGTATAGTAGCCCCCTCCTTCATGGAGTCTAGTGCCCCAGTGCCTAAATCAGACAAGTTACCTCTAGGTATACCTAAAGCCAGTGGAGTACTCGGAGATATTCAGGATGTACTATATGGAGTCCCAGAGGCAGTAGTAGGTCTGGCCTCAGGAATAGGTACATTCATAGGTGGGCAAGCGACTGGGGCACCAAAAGTATTGGAGGGCCTCCCGGGGAGTGGTGAAGAGGGGAGTCTCACTAGGGGTCTAGCCGAAGCGCAGCGTCAAGCTGAGAAGTTTGGTGAAGGTGGGGGATATACTCCTGTCACCAGTACTGGACAGCTCCTCCTCAAGCCTATCGAAGTGTTGTTTGGCACTGCTATGGGGAGCATAGACAGGGCCGTAAGAACGTTGTCTAAAGACATCTCTCTTGAGGAGGTAGAGAACAGGGTTAAAGCAGCCCAATACGTATTCAACTCTGCTCTCCTCGGCCTGCCTCATGTTGCTAAGAAACTTGGCAAAGGGAAGGCTCTTACATCTGATGAGACTAAGCAGGTGAGGGAGAGGATTAAACAAGAGGCTTCTGATGCTAAGGTGGATGAGTTTGATGAAGCACTTAAGGTGCTACGCGAGGAGTCTACTCCGCCACCTGCCCCAGCTGGGGAAGCTACGTTTAAGGGGAATCAGGATATTGTAGATGCGTTGAATGTGGAAGGGGGGAGGAAGCAAGGGTATGGGAAGAGGGCTTATACAATTGCATTAGAGAAGGCGCTTCAGCATCCAGAGGAGATTACTCCTGAAGCTCTGAGTATATTTGGGAAAGATCCGAAGAAAGGGACTAGGAAATTTGTAGCAGATTTGTTGAGTAGGAGAGCAAAGAATGAAATTAAAACTGTAAGATTTTATCACGGTGGTATTCCTGGTGATGGATCTAGATGGGTAACACCTGATATAAAATACGCTCAAGGCTATGCTGATAAATCAGGAGGAATTATACAATATATAGATGTCCCTGAAAATAGTCCCCTACTTCAAAAATCATTCGATGATACTGGCACTAGTATGACAGCTCCATATGTGCATTTTGAAGCATCTGCAGAGATGATGAAGAAAGCTAAAAAGATGGAAGACGCACAGACTCCACCACTTGTAGAGGGTCAGATAGAACCTCATACTTCTGCCCCACTTGAATCTCCTGCTAATGCCCCAGAATGGATGGGAGGTGAGATTCCTATAGCGGAGACTGCGCCTGTTATTCCTCCTATCTCAGAAGTTCCTACTGATGCAATCAAAGTAATGGACTTAAAAGGTAAGCCAAACATCCCTGAGGTGGAAGGAGATACAGGGTTTGAGAGCACTCCTGTTGCTGAAACTGTTACGCATACCCCTGGAGATATCCTTGATGTAGGTGGAATTAAAGTTAAGTATGACGGAGCGCATCAGTTGGGGGAGATGAAGCTGGAGTCTATTACGATTCAAGAGGGGCCAGCTAAGGGGGCGACTAGAAGTGTGAGGGATCTGGAGCCTGCTACTATTGAGGCAGAAGTGAAGAAAGCTGAGGAGGTGTTTAGTAAGAAAGTTGAGGAGATGAGTACTCCTGTAGCTTCGATAGCTGAGACCCCTAAGTCAGAGATAGTAATTCCTGAATTCTATACACTAGAGGAACTCAAGAGTAAGTTTGATGTAGGAGTGGACATCCCCAAGGAGCAGGCCCTACTTGAGGCTGAGGTTCCTGAGGCCCCTGAGTTTGGGGTGGCTAAAGTGGGAGATAAGTATTATAGAACAGTGGTTAAGAGTGAGATGCCTAGGGAGCGCGGAGCTGCGCCTAAGGTTGAGGAGGAGAGATTCAAGTTTGAAGATGATGAGTATGAGCCTACGGAGAGTGAACTTAAGGCTGAAGAGCTAGGGCTGAAGAAGTTGTTAGAGGAGCAGGTTCCTGAGGTAGATCCAGTTAAGGCTAAAGAAGTTAGGCCTGAGATTCTGGCGGGGTTGGAGAGGTGGAAGAAACGCTATGTTGAAAAAATTAATGCAGGAAAGCCTGCACCAGTTGAACCATCTGACTTAGCCCCAGTCAATCCAGACTTCGCAATTTTTAAAACTGAAGCAGAGGCTCGTGCTTATGCGGAGGCTAGTGGGGTGGAACCGGAGAGGGTTAAGCATGATGGGTTGAGTGATCAGTGGATCATAGAGCCGAAGTTTGAGGACTTGGATGATTACGGATGGGAGACTTCACTTGAGGATGTAGAGGAGGTTCGGAGTCTGGATCGGAGTTATGATGGGCCAGATAGTGGATATGATATATCTTCGGGGGGACTCCGAGATCTGGTAGATATAATTAATAATGAGAGGGGGAGTGTCGATATTACTGCCCTTCGTAATGCGATCGAGAAGAGGAAAGAAGTACTTAGGTTGATGAAGGAGTTGGGGAAGACTGCGGATGATTTCTTGAGTGGGCTAGGGATGAAGCCCGAATCTGTGGAGGCATTTAAGGCGGCGCTTGCTAGGTTGCCGCAGGATGAGCAGAAGTTGAGGAAGTTGGATCCTATTACTGAGGGTCTAGTGAATCCTGAACCTGCTACAGTTATGCATCAAAGAGTGAGGAAGTTGAAGAATGGGACAATTAGAACTCATATTCCTATAACGGATGAGTATTTTGATGCCGTGTTTAAAGCACCTAAGAGGGATTGGGATCTGGGGAAACTTTCAGGTAGGTTCATGGAAGCTACGGAGACTAGACTTCATGGGTTTGAGAGGTATAATAAGACAATTAAGAAGTTGTTCTGGGATAAGTGGATTGAGAAACTTAGTGATAGTGAGAAGGAAAGAAAGAGTAGGATTGTTGAGGCTAAGAGGTTGAGAGGGACTCTTAGTAAGGGGGAACGAGAGGGGCTTGCTATAGCATGGGCCGCAGACCAGAAGGGTGGAGTTGAGGCACTACGTGCTGATGGGATTACTGAGATCCCACTTATGAATGCTAAGCAGTTGGCCGTGCGTATGGAGATGAATAAGAAGTTTGGAGAGTTGCTGGATAGGATTAACTATGTCCGGTCCAAGATTGGCTTAGCACCAATTCCCAAACTGGAAAATTACTTCCCATTTATTAGGCAGCAGAATGCTCTGAGGAATGCAGGAATTTTGGATAGTTTAGTGGCTACCCCACTTAGTAGAATTCAAGCGAACTCTACTAGATTTAAGGGGACATTCTTTCCGTTTGAGAAACCTAGGGGTAAGAGTCAGATTCCTATTGAGTTAGATGTGTTTAATGCGTATGAGCAGTATCTATCGTATGCCATGAAAGAGATTCATATAACACCGGTAGCAGCCTTGGCTAAGGAGTTAGCAGGGGAGAGGATCAAGCCTAGGGGAATGAAGAGTCCTAAGAGTGCTAAGAGATTGGTAGATACAAATCCAGGATTGGCTAAGTTACTTATTAACTGGTCTGATGAGATTTTAGGTATAGACACAGTCACTAATGTTACCCAGCAGAAACACCCATTCATTGCCAGGACATTTAGTGATGCTAATAGGAACTTAGTTGCGGCTATGATCTTTGGAAATGTAGGTACGGTGCTTAAGCAGCCGACTGCACTTAAGGGGACTTTCGCTATGACCTCCATCCCGGATTTTATATATGGAATTAGTAAGTTAATGGTGGAGAAGCCGATTAGATGGGGAGAGACTACTGCGCAGAAAAAGTCTAGGGTGTTAGACATTCGTAGGTCAGAGCTTCTCATAAGTGAGTTTGTAGAGTCGATTCAGTTGGGGACGATTAAAGGGGGAAAGAAGCTGGCTATACAAGTTACATCTGCGCCTATGAATATAGTGGATATGCTTACTGCAGAAGCCTCGTGGAATGCAGGGTACTCTCATGCCAAGAGGGTGCTTAAGTTAGGGGAGCCGGAAGCAATTGTTTGGGCGGATGATTTGGTAGCAAAGACTCAGGGTATGGGGATTAGAGGGGCGGTTGCATCTATCCAGACTACCAGAGCACTCAAATGGCTGACAATGTTGCAGACATATGCCATAGCTGATTTTAACTTTCTTGCGCGGGATATCTTGGGGATCAAGAATCCGGATATTAAGAAGAGTGAGCAAGTGAAGAGAGTGGTTAAGTATATAGTAGGGGCATCATTGATTAATCAAGCGTTCCAGTTTGCAGGAATGGATGCTCCTAATCCCTCTCCTATCCAGGCCTACAATGAGTCTATGGATGAGACAGATGATAGGAAAGTAGCGATGGCTAAGGTGGCGATGGAGTTTGCTGAGATGATTCCCCTGCTGGGTGGGAGTGCTAAGTATGGTTCCAGTTTGATGGGGCCAGTAGGGGAGTTAGCTAGTGATATTCCTAAGGGTGTGACTGAGGCGGTTAAGGCGCTGGATTGGGAGAGGATGAGTGATAAGCAGAAGTTTAATACTGCGCTTTTTATAGGGGAGATGCTTGGGATGTATTATGGGATACCTATGACTAGACAGATTAAGAAGAGTCTTAGGACTGCTAGCCAGGGAGGGAATCCTTATGAGATCATCCTGGGGATTTATATAGAAGAGGCCCGTAAGGGTGGCGAGCCTCCTGGGTTTAGTGGGATGGGAGGGTTGGAGGGGTTAGGTGGATTTGGAGAGTAACTATAACTTTATCAATCCCTTTATAAATTCCAGTCTATAGTCATTACCATCTACAAGTTCCCTAAGTTCTTGTGAGATGGTGATGGCTTTCCTTATGAACTCTATAGCCTCGGAGTCAGTGGAGAGGTGGAGAGAATCTTTTAGTTTCTCTACTATTCCTTGCCACCTTAAGTGATCAGGCATAGAGTCCCCTTCAGCAATATCGTGTTCCAGATAATAGTAACAGTGATTGGGTAAACGTGGAGAGAGTTTAAGCATGTCATAGACATGGTGATCTCTGCATAGAATAATGTGGATGATGTCGGGGAGGGTGTGATTCTTCATACAATCACCTCCTTCTTGCGACGATAGACTAAGATGGTATCCTCTCCACTTTCCTTCCTATCTATAAATCCCATACTGCGCAGGGTCTCGATGATGATTTCCATCACTCGGTCATCTGCATCTTGGTAGAACTTCCTCATGAGGGCAGACTTGGTTATGGTTCCAGCCATGCCAATTTCAGCCATGACTTTGCTCAAGACTTCAGCATGAGGGGACTTACCGATGCCGGAGAATGTCTTGGGCATTTTCAGTTCGGTGCGCTCCAGTAGACCTATTGCCCTGTTTAGGTCATCCACTGTTAGGATCATACTATCACCACGAGCTGCGGAGAGGATCATACTTAGTTTCATTATATGGACTGGGCGACGTTCGCAGTAAGGGGCTAAGTGGGGATCGTCAAAGATTTTGGTTTGATCCTGGGACATATACCACTCGACCCATCTATCTATGAACTGGGAATCGGGTTTGAAAGATCCTTTTAAGATGCGGATTTGTTCCAGGTCGTAGTAGAGATCCTCTCCTATACGTTGCTCCTCCTTGCTTAAGAATGGAGCGGGGCAAGATTTACGTTTGTCTTCCTCAAATACAAAGATCATGCGAGAGGTGAGGCCACCTCCGAATGCGTCAAGCGAGAGGGTGGACCGGAGGAGGTCGGGAGTAGTAGCACCGAGCAAGTTCACCCATATCCCGATGATTTCATCCACTCCCTGGTGCTTGGTGCGGTAAGTCCACCGGCCCTCAGGCCCCCTTCCACAGTCGAACCAATCTGTCAAGTCCATCATGAGTTGTTGTTGCTTGTAGCCTAGGAGCACGGTTAGTTCAGGGGAGTAGATAGTAACTGAGGAGTGATGGTAGATGTCCCCTGTCTCTTCGTTGATTGTAGCGTCGAAGGAATCCATGATGAAGCGAACTAAGGCCTCACGAGATGAGGACTCTGCTGCGAGTTTCACTCCTATCCGAGAGAGGAAACTTTCCCCATAAGACATAGCTGTACCCTTGCGGGCCTTACCAGGAGGGGCACATAGCACGATGTACATATTGGGGTAGAAGCGAAGAGGCCCCCAGTTGATTACACACTTACGTTCTAGGGCTGAGGCTATGGTAGATATGGCGACCCAAGTGTGGAATAACTCCGGGGGTTCGGAATTGTAAGTGTACTTTATGTAGGAGTCTATCCAGTCTGTTAGTTTACGAGGCATATTGTTCCTATGTTGATTTAATTAATGAAGCATATCCAGTACATATATTACCCCAGTATTTACATCTATACCTACAATTATAGTAACTGATTCGTCAAAACCTTTACCATAATCAGTCCCTGTAAATCTGCAGATTTTCAGCGTCTTACCCACTAAATTTGTAGGAGTGAATGTGGGAATTTCAAAGAATATTGAAGCTTCATCAAGATTTAGATTATCGTCGGTAGCCATCCCTTTGTTATCTCCCAATAAGATTGTTCTAAGTAGTTAGGATCTAATGAGTCAAGATCCTTGGCCTGTGTCAGGTTAGTTGCTATATGTGCCGGGTAACGTTTCTTTAGATTATCAAAACTTAACTCTTTGTTAAAACAAACTCCCATCGTAGTGTCCACTGGAATTACAAACTTGTGTTTGTAGTGAGTGTAGAGGGGGATCTCAAGGGAGGCTTTGATCAGGGTGAGAATTTTAGAATGGTCTTCCCACGATACCGGATGGTCTGGATGGTACGGAGTTGGGATTTGAAAACCGATCTGATCATGAACCTGGATGAGAAGCTCGACGTATCGAAATAGAGGGGACCTGTTGTAATAAATGTAATTAAGACCCCGTTGGTCAATAAGATCTCCAACCGTCCCTTGTGGGATGCAAGCGTAGCCATCTTTGTAGAGGGCATCGTCAAGACGATCAGTGAAGACTGTCTTTCGGCCCATGAGATTTGTGAGGGTCCTATTTTTGTTAATACATTGTTTGACATAAGCGTGAAAGCCTCCTCGTACACCAGGGTAGGCGCGGTGGTATATGTCGACGATTACCTTGCCATCGCGCTCAGTGATTTCATTGTATAGACTGAAAGTCTTATAGCCGAGGTCATAGTTGAGACCATGGTTAGCTTTCTTGCCCCAGTCACGCCAAGTGTGCTTGCCATCTCCGATGGGGGCCATACTACGGATGTCAATAGAGGCACCTTTTTCAGGGCCATAGAAAATATTGATCATGATACGGGCGGTGAGTCCGTGGATGTCTTCACCTTTCTCGAAGGCTTCGATCATTTGAGTAATGCGGCCTACGTATGCTACGATTCTATTCTCTGCTTGAGATAAGTCCATGCCGTAGAAGACGTAACCAGAGTCGGCAAGGAAATGAGTAAGTACTCTATGTGGTTGATTCTGTAGGTTGTTACCCGTTCCGAATATGTTTTCACTGGAGGAAGCTCTGGCAAAACGTGTTCCCACGGGATTGTATGAACAACGCATTCTCCCATCGGTGTCCACTTTATTTGGATCCAGGAAAGTGGATCTTTCTTTAGAGAGTCCTCGAAGTTTAAGGATGCATGCAGCCTCTTTGAAACCCTTTCTAGAAATTCTCTTAAGCGCCTTTTCATCAGTTGTTGTTCCACCATCTTTGTTCTTGTAAGGTGGGAGTTTCTTAAGTCCATAGAAATATCCTGCGACCTGTTTGGGTGAGTTAGGGTTGAGTTCAAAGCCACACATAGTGTGAAGTTGCTTGAGGGTAGCATCAGCTTCCCTTCCCATATCATCGTAAGCTTGTTCCATGCTGGCTACATTGATGCGGATTCCCTTCTCCATGATGTAGACATAGGCAGGGATAGCCGCGGTTTTGCGTAGGTAGGTGTAGTAATTTTGCTGGTGCTTGATTGCGGCCAATTGTTTAGGCAATGCATCAGCGCAGACTGCCGAGTCCAGAGCATTATAGTTCCACCCACTCTCGAATGAGCCGATACCCTTTAGCCAATACTTCCCATCGTCTTTGTAGTAAGGGATGTCAGTCCACATAGAGCAGACAAAGTGGAGGCCTACTGGGTAGTCCGGTGCGAGAATTTTCTGAGCCACCATCGTATCGTGGATGTTGCGAACTCTTATGCCATACTTACGGAGCATGTAATGAGAGTCGAAGGTTAGGTTTTGACCTCCAATGGGGATGTCAGGATGTTCGAGAATATAGGCTATCTTCAAGAGGATCTCAGCTTCTTGGGGGATAGTGAAGTAGTCCCCATGCTCATGGGTGAAAGGGATGGAGATTATATCGGTGGGAGAATATGCGAAGGATATGCAAGTCATCTCCCCGTTGAAGACATCTACCTCGATGTCATAGTAGATAGTGTTACCCAGGAGACCATACTGGCGGCAGGTTTCAAGGAACTGTAGACATTGGGAGAAGGATGGACGGATGATAATGTGGCGGGATTTAGATTGCCACTTCCCTTCTTGTACTAACTTAGCCCGTTTGAGGTCCCAGATGAGAAGACGTTTGTTCTTGTAAACATTCTTGGGGGGAATGATAGTAGCGGGATGGAGTGAGGGGATGAGTATCTTGTCACTTAGAAGAGTGGGTTTGATAACTGATCCCCTCCACTTGTTTATGCCACTACGATCAGAGAGTGCAAAGAGGGCCACGTTGCCGAGGGAGATGATTACTTTGGCTGAGCAGGCAGCCAGTTCTTGGGCCAGAAGGTTGATGTACTCCTGTCCTTCAGGGTGGATGATAGGACCACCCTTCTTGCCGAACTCAATATAGTAACCAAGGGGTCTGTCGATGTCCTTGATTACATTAGTGAAGTAACAATCAGCACGGTTTATACCTGCGGCGTTGAGATCGGATTCTAGTTCCTGACCAGCAGGGCCTATGAAAGGGACTCCGCGACGGACCTCGTTGATTCCAGGCTGTTCCCCTACTATTAGATACTTAGCATCAGATGGGGAGCCTGAGGGTTTTACGTAAGTGGCTTTGGGTTTCACGTGGTCTCCATTGCTGTGTTGATTTAATTAATACAGGGAAGCCTCACCCAGTTGGGCATCAATCAGGGATTGGAGCTTAGGTGGGCTGTATGTAGGGGGTTTGATCAACTTTCCATGTTCATTAATTACTCCTCCAGTCTTGGACATATTACTCCTGTGGACTTCTTGGAAGATAGGATTAATGTCAATGCCGCAGGCACTTGCGGTGCCATAGACTACATAGAGTAAGTCGGCAAGCCCATCGGCTGCGTCCACTATATCACCTTTGTGTAGGGCCAGGAAGAGTTCGTTGCTCTCTTCGATGATCAATCGTTGGCGCAACAGGATGGTGTCCATAGAGGGGATGGATGGATAGGGAGCGACACCCTGCCCGAAGGTGCGCATGAATTCAGACACTAGGGATTGCTTATTCATTAGGGTACTCCTTTTCCAGAAGAATCTGGAGAATGTGGATTGCTTTCTTGAGGTCTTCAGCACCACCTTTTTCACGGTGGCGGATAGCGTATTTGCATACCGCAGCCTCGGCATAGGGAATGGAGTTAGCTATGAAGAACTCGATGGGTTGGATAGTCATGTGTTTGTAATGTGAACCTCCTACTTGTTGAGCCAATGCGGGGGAGGTAGTAGGTGGGGTTGGGTAAGTAGGCCTACAATTAGGGATTAGTGAATCTAATTTCTCATTAAATCCATCTTCAAAAGATTGGCTACTTATGATTGACCCAGGTCTAAGATAAAAATCTGGATCATCAATAGTGTGACGCCACCCATTCACTGTGTCCCACTCATTTCCACTGTCCATCTTAAGAGCGTGAAATTGGATGCCAGCGAAGTGTTGATACTTGGGACCTATCATAGCCTCTAAATCAGAATGGTAGATACGCTGATCATTAGGCCAGACAATCCAAGGGCAGCCTTCTGCAGGGCTGTAGCTATTTATGGTGTAGACTGGATCTTCAGGAATCATACTCATATCAGCCCCCTCCTTACTAGCTCAAAGTAACATTCCCTTGTAGCGTTGACATCTACTAAGGCGTCATGAGCACCTTGCAACTCCCGGTTGAAGAGGAAGTAGTAGAGTTCCTCAAGCTTCGGCCACTTGCAACCTTTCTTACCAGAGGGATATGGAAGATTGCATAGTTTAGTGGTAGACATCATGGTGCATACTTTGGGAATGTTATCATCCATGTAGTAGATGTCGTCCTTAGCCTCGGAGCATATCCTGGTGGCCATAATCTTAAGGAGGCGCATGTCGAAGGTGAGATTGTGGGCGATGAGGAGGGTAGACTTTCTGGCGAGGTTAATGAACATTCCCAGAGCCTCAGCAGGCATGATGCCATAGACATCGGCTACAGCTACGGAGATCCCATGAGTGGCCTCGGCTTCAGGGGACATAGGAAGACCTTCTGATCGGATCATGAGGGACATAGTTTGGAGAGGGTGGTTAAGTTCATTGGTGAGTACAGCGGCGAGCTGCACTACCCAAGGTTGAGATGGGTCTGAGTTGGAGGCCTTGAAGTTGGGAAGGCCTGAGGTTTCGGTGTCGAAGAAGAGGTACATAGTTAGTTAGTCTCCACAAGTTGTACAAATGATCGCCCCACAATTAGGGCACTTCCGAGTATACCTGGGGACTTGCGTCCCACAGTTTGGGCAGGTGTAGATGTGGTCATAGTTCTGAGGGGAGTTCTGCTGGAGTCTCATATCCGAGTACCTCTTTAAGTTGTAAGATATAGCCATCTTTGTAGATGGCAGTGAGGTCTGTGCCGATTAAGTTGATACTGTTCAAGTGGCCGGCGAGGATAGTTACGCCTGAGCCAGCGAAGGGGACGAAGCCATTGGAGCCAGGTGGGCAGAAAGTGGTGAGGATTTCACTCATCAGGTCAATCGGGCGTTGAGTAGGGTGGTACTTTTGAGTATGGGGAATAGTAGGGAAGGGGAATACGTTGCTTCGGCCAGGTTTGTTGAGACGGGCCTTGCCCTTACGGGCGTAGAACATGGCTTCATAAGAGTTTCCGAGATAGGTCTCGGGTTGAGCTGTCTGGCCCTGAGCCTTTGTCCATACTGCGGGGATTAGATTCATCTTGAAGCCTACTTCCTGGATAGCTGAGGCGATAGGTTGGAACCAGGGGTCTTGAGCGAACCAGCAAAGGAGCCAGCTGCCCTCCTTGAGAATGCGGTAGGATTCGGTGAAGACCTGAGTCATAAAGGAGATGTAGTTCTTGGACTCGATTTCGTTGTAACCTATACAGGAGTTGTCCTTCTTTACACTAGCCAGGTCTATTGCATAAGGAGGGTCGATCTCAATTATGTTGAGTGAGTTAGATGGGATCTTGGCCATGATATCTAAGCAATCCCCGATGATGAAGGCAGATGAGAGTTTGGAGAAGGTCTTAGATTTATCCGCCATCTGAGTGGAGTATGTGGCAGCGTTGTGACTGTTTACAAGAATCTTGCCGACGTCTTTGAGACGCTTCATAGCTTCGGCTTTGTTCTTGCATTGGTCAAGTTGCATTTCAGGGAACTTTTTGATAGCCTTAGCGAGCTCCATATCTTTGGAGAGGGCAGCAGGGGAGATATGTAGGAGGCGAGCAGTGTCTGCTTGGGACCACCCGGGGGAGTCAGGAGTACGGGAGATTTTCTCACCATGGATAGATTGTTGGAGGTTATGGATTTCGAGCTTGAGGGCTAGATCCTCTTCGTAAGACATCTCTTTACGGTCGAGGTTTTCAGCTAGCTCGATAGCTCGGAGGTCGAGTTCAGAGATGGGCTGGTCATAGATGCGGACAGGGATGGAGGTCCACCCGAGTTTATCCATAGCCATCATGCGCCTACCACCAGCGAGCAGGATGTAAGGGAGATCGGTTTCGCGGGGGATGTTTACTTTGGAGGCTACCCCTATGGCGACTGGTGAGATGAGGCCATTCTTATTTATGGAATAGCTGAGCTGGTCTATATCCCCGTAGTCCTTTCGGAAGCGAGAGCCCAGTTCAATCTGGTTACGGGGGATGAGAGGAGTGGTGGTGTTAGTCATTTGTGATCTCCACTAAATCGTAGGTGATATAAAAGATGTCAGGTTTACAAGGGTAAAATTCGCCCTTGATACCCTTGATAATGAAATCGCCGGGAGAGGCGTGCAATGGCCCCTCAAGTGTGGCGGCCCGCCGGCCTCTCTTACATTACTGCTGAATTAAATCCAATTCTCCAGCGCCAATATGATTCTGAATTCTTAGGGTACGGATTATGTCCGTCAGATTCAGGCGGGCGAGTCAATGTGTTGCCAGTAGTAAAAAATGGGCACCACCGTCCCACGGAATATCCCTCGTGCCACTCTCGTTCAGTGGCTGTTATTTTTATTATTCCACCGGTTGTAAGAGCAAATCGCATATCATTCTCCTTTTGCCTTGCCATGAAGAAACATGGCAAGTTGTTTCTTTTGAGCTGTGGTCATGCCCTTTGCAATAGCAAAGAGGTCTTGTTGCTTAGGTCTCTTGCCAGAGGGTGCACGAGCTACCTTGGCAGGAGCTGCTTTGCGAGCAGGAGGTCTAGTGCGACGGGTCTCCCTGATGGTGCGGATCAGGGAGAAGAGGTCATCAGGGGAGAGTTGAGTAATGGAAGTGCCTAAGTGATCAATCGTGGCCATTGGATTCTCCAAGTCATAGAATGAGTGACAGTAATGTAAAGCACATCTGTGATCCCAACATAGATCTGAGCAGTAGGGATATTCAATCTGGATTCCCATCACTACCTTTGAATTCTCTGAGTTTCTTCTCAAGTTCTATAATCTGGAGTCTCTTAGTACGCTCAAAGCCCACGGTGACGATAGTGGTGAGGTCTAAGTGACGTGAGATTATCGCACCTATGGCCTCAATTCCCCCACGTTGGTAGAGTTCAAGGACCCCGTTTAAGAGGGCTTGGATGAGAGGTTTCTGCCACCCATGGGGGAGGACCTGGGAGATTAAGTGAGATTGCTCACTGGTTAGTTCAGTCGAAAGTCGCATTCTGTAGTCGTTAGGTGGCATGTTAAGATATCCTCACTACGGCTGGGGTTATAGTGGAAATGTTGTCAAGTCTTTCTCTACATCGGAGGCAGTAGATTCTTGGAATGCCACGTCCGGTCCAGAAGATGATGGGGTAGTGAGTCTTTTGACACATAGGGCAGATGGCCTCAGTGGGAACTTCGTTCTTGGGGAGTAGGAGGTAAGGGTGAGGAGAGTGGCGGGGCTTGTTGCTCATGAGTTATAGCCACCAACCTTTCTTTATTACCCCAGTACATTCCCAACACCCATCGGTGAACCCGGCGTGGGCTTGGTCAGGAACGTCAGCGTTGCGCAGGAGCCACGAACCTTGGAAGCAATGGGTGCAGAAGATGGGGATCCATCGGGAGAAGAGTGTAGATATCTCTTTTATACAGGGGGTGCATACTTTGTAAGATAGATGAAGTGGGGTAGGATCGGTGGGATGAATGAATTCAGCAGTATAGATGTCAGATGATGGGTTGGTGCAAAGGGTGCACGTACCCAGGGTAGAGACTATGAGGCCCACTTCATCTATTGAGTTCATTTGGATTCCTATGTTGATTTAATTAATGAAGCAAATGGGCAGGACTCGAACCTGCACGATGTTTGAGGTACTGCCTGAGTCATAGTGCTCATGAACACTCACCAGGTACGCTGGATTTCTAAGTCAGTAATCAAGAACCACCAGTGTCTTCGCGTCTACCAATTCCGCCACCATTTGCTTATATTTCATGTTACATCTTCCGAGCCAACTTGAGTAGCATTCCCTATGACTTTAACTCCATGAACCCAAGTAGTTATTTCAGGCTCAAATACGAATATTAGACGTGATATTAAAGTGTGAATATAACCTTCTTCATTAGGCCCAGAAAATGATATTCTAATTTCATTACTACTTATATCTAATTTCATTGTAGTGCCCAAAACACTGACCCTCTCAATAGAAAGGGTCAATGCTATGTTGATTAAATTAACACAGAATTATATCACGCAGGTGTCACGAGTTTCTTGATATAATTCTGCCGGCCATAAGAATCTTCCTTGATCCCAAGAATGGCATAGCCCTCAGCCCCGACCATGGTGGAGAAGTTGAGCTCGGTGAGGGCGAAGCACCTCTTAAAACAATCCAGTTCCCACAGGCAGGAGTTCTTCCGCTTAGGTTCCATGGAGTCCGTGGGCAGGGAGTAGATCTGAGTAAAACTCTTCGCTGCCAAATCATTGGGCAGGTCGAAAGTTACGAGGAAATATCTCATCCCTGAGTCAGAGGTTCTGACCACTTTCCCACTTTCCTTATCCTTCTTGAAGCCGGTGATACGGATCAGGTGCTCACCTTCATCCGCGACAGTAGGTTCGATAGCACCCGAGGTGTCGATGTCGAGAAAGGTGTCGCCCATATCTTCGTCGGCATAGTCAGCAGGGTTGAAATCGGTGGGATCTTCACAGTTCTCAGTTGTCATGTTGTAGCTCCTTAGCGTTTTGTGTGAGAGGTTGTAGATGACCCCTCGTGAGTGAGGCGTAAGATTGCCCCGTTGAGTTTCCCAATGGCGAGGATGACTCTATCGTCTTTGGGGTGAGTCTGGTTCATTGACTTGATTATTGCTTGGATCTGGGAAATGTAGGTGGTTATAGTGGTGGTTGATTCTACCTCCTTAGTTAGGGTTTCGAGTACGTTGGGGATAGTGAGTGGGGGAGAGGGAGAAGCACTTGAGGTGCTAGGCCCAGCTCCGTAGTATTTCTTGGGTTCGTCAGTCATTTAGGCTCCTTAAATGTTAGGTTTATCTGAATAATTCTTTCCACACTTCTTAAGCATCGCTTTGATGTCAGCATCTTCGCGGATTGCAAGTTGACCCGCACATCCCATTCGGGTCTTGGCCTGGTAGGTGCCAGTCTTTTGAGTTAAGAGTTTATAAGTATTGCCAGAGGCTGAAGTTGCTACCTCGGCATGGTACATTTCGTTGAATAGGAGGGGGATACGTCGGGTGAGTTTGCCCGTGACCATGAGATCCTTGAGGACTGCCCCGGTGATTTCATCCTTGACAAGTGCATCGTGGCCGATGAGTACTACGTCGCAAGAGTAGGAGAGGAGATCACGGATGGCGTTCTCAATGTACATCATCTGAGGCATCCAGTCATTCTGGTGAGGAACGCCGGCGTAGACCATTTTCTTCTCCTTGGGGTCCAGTGAGGGTTTTACTACCATCCCTGATCCAGCGCGGCCTTCTTGTTTGAGGATATAGTACATGATACACTGAGAGAAAGTGGTGAGGTCGAGGGCATAGGTGCCAAGTTGGTTGAAAAAGTCGTCACGTTTGAGTTGATGGTAGACTTTGTCCCACAGTTCAAATTTCGTAGGATTGGCCGGGTCCTCATTCTCGAAGCGAGAGTCTACAAGTATCTTGCCATTATCTATGCAAGAGTCATAGTGGGACCAGGGGACTTGGGATTGGAGAACTGAGCCGCCTCCCGGGTCAAATGAGTGAAGGAGGATAGGAGTGCGGCAGGTACGAAGGATGGAAGTCTTACCTGAACCTGAGCCTCCGTAGATTATAAAGTTGGTAGAGGTTGCAGAGGGGGAAGATGAGTACATTTTCCTCAGGTCTGCAGCCGTTGTGGAGATCTTGATTTGCTTAGCATTTAGCTGAGCAGGGGGTTCTGGCGGCTTGGGAGGTGGAGTGGGATTGGGACTAGTCATTCTTGGCCTCAACTTTTAATTGTTTATCGTATGCTGCAAGCAGATGTTTGTGCTTGTCTTTGATGAGTAAGTACTCGTCCTTAGGAATTCCATGTTCACGAAGGAAGATATCTAAGGCGATAGGCCCCATCTCGTGAGTGAGGGCTAAGAGAGTACGCTCAGCACGGAGGCTGCGATCGTAGTCAGTCTCAATTTTTATGTTAGGAGAGAGCCTACAATCTTGGGCCGAGTGAGCAGGGTCACCACATAAGATGCAAGGGGTCATGAGCGCTTACTCCAGTCATCTGATATTATTGAGCCATTGAGTATACGATTGCCTTCTATATCGTATATAGATAAATAACCCTCATAGTGATATGCTACATAACCTTCAGGCCCGGAGTATATCTGGACATCTGGCTTAAGATTTAATCTTAACCTCTCGAGTATTTTGTCAGGTTTAGGGCGAGCCATAAGAGCTGCAATACCCTCTTCAAGGATACGACCGCGGAGAGATTGATCGTCTACCATACCCCTTACAGATTTCAGTTCCTTGTTAGCCTTTTTCAAATCACGGAGGAGTTGAAGCAGGAAGGCAAGGAATAGTAATGCTACTGAAGCATTGAGTAGATAGAAGTTCCAGGTCATAATACTAACCTCTCATTAAGCTCTTCCTCCAAGGGATTCCAGAATTCTATATGCATATCCACGGGGAGAGAATGCTGATGTTGGATAGGATTATTCCAAGTGGTACAAAAGTCCATGTATTGGCAGACTCGGCCCCAGTTAGTGCAGGCATTACTGTTGGTGGGGAAGCATCGCATGAGATCATTCTTGTCAGAGTGGGTGCTCAAGAGGAGAAAGTCCTCATGGATACGATCCATCCAGAGTTTGGTGAGTTCAAGCCAGTTGTACATCTGAGCGTTGGAGTAGAGGATGGGGAAACGTTCGAGGATGAACTCGGGTTTTTTAGTTTTCTTGAAGCATAGGCAGTTGATTGTGATGCCGCTGACTTGGTCAGGAGGGAAGAGGCAGTTGAGGACATGAGTATAGGTGCCACACTGGATTCCGAGGAAATGCTCGTAAGTGTAGGAGTCACTGAGGTAGTTCCCACCTTTGGTTTTGTGCTCGTGGGAACAATACCTTTCTATTTCCCGATCCCAAAGGACAGTGTCCATTTTCCATGCGATGCGATGGTGAGGGAGGGGGGACAGGTCAACAGTGCCCCCTATCTCCGTCTTATACACGGTGAAGCGGTCCGGGTCAGAGGGGTATTTCTTGATATATTCCAGGAGCATGTCAAAGAAGCGGAGGGGTGTCTTGGGTTCGAATAAGACGTCTGTCTCTTCAGGAAAGGTAGCACGATAGCATGAGTTGAAGATTTCAAGTGCTTCCATTACTGCTTCGACTCGGTATCCGTGGAGGTAGATGTGTTCCATGGCCTTGTGGACGGCCTTACCAAAGACGAGATGGTTGGATGGGCGAGAGGCTCTCCAGCCGAGGGCGTATTCGTAGAAGAATAGCCTGGGGCACTGTTGGTAGGTTTTGATCTTGGTTGAGTCCAGGATCTCCATAGATGGGTGGTAAGGGATGGGGAGGATAGGGAGGTTCATACTCGTACCTCTACTCCTGTCCAGGTAGGAAGAACTACTTCCATGTAAAAGGAGTTGATCCAAGTGGATGTGCTACTTGGATGGGCACCACCCTTGTTGAGCTCCAGGATCATTCCCACGCAGATTTCAGCTGAGATACCCTCTTTATAAAGGGTGCAGATTTTTGAGTATTGTTTTTTAGTCATACTTCCCTCCTACCTTGTTGGGCGTCAGTAAGGATAGAGATGCGCCAGCCAAACAAGCGACATTTAGAACACTGGCTATTGTCGTAGCCCATAGTTAAAATTCCCTGATCTATATCCCCATACTTTTCCTTGTCACCTGACCAGCTATGTGAGCATCCACAGCGAAGTAAGACTACTTGACCTTTAAAGTTCTTCCCCAAAATCATAATGTTGTCTCCTCATCACAATTACTGTATATAGTAGCTAAAGTTAAGTGCCGACGTTTGTAGCGACCGATGTTGTCCTTACCTACTGAGTACAGGAGTAGGTTAAGGCGATTGTGCAGCCCAGTGAAGATGGAAGTTGCTACCATATTCATCACTGTGGGGCCACATACGAGGATGTAATCCTCTGGGGTTGAGGTAGCGAGGATGGGGGCCATGTGACGGTACATAGCGCCCAAAGAAGTTAGGTTAAATTTGCCAGTGGTGAGGTAGATGAGTTCTCCGAACTCAGTGGCTGCGGAGAAGTCATGACACCCACGGTTGGTTATGTAGACTTTTGGCATTAGGGGCTCCTAGTAGGAGGGTTGATGCTATGTTTATTTAATCAATACAGGGATTAGGCTTACCTGCAAGCCCACAGTAGCCACTGCGGGAGGATTCCCATCTCCAGGCCATACAACCTTCGGCGTAGCAGAGGGTTATTGGATAGTCATTGCGATTACGATTTACTGAGGTGGCTACTCCATTGAGTTCGTACTGTGGGTAGCGACCGAAGGGGCACCAGTTCTTTTCAGCTTCCTGTGGTCGCATTAGATAATCCTCACAGCCCGAGAGAATAAGGGCACTTTAGCTTTGTCAGACATAGTTTGGTACTCCACCTCAAGCATCCTGCCGAATACTACTTCGTGGGGAGAGTCACAGTACTTAGCCCAGATGAGTTTGCGGTCTGAGTGGGAGAGCTTTCCTGCACCCACTGAGAATTGAGTTTGCATATCATCGCAGCAGACGAATCCACCTACCATGCCCAGAGGGACTCCTGACTCCGAGGTGGCTTCGTAGATGCTGAGGAGGGTGTAGGTGTCACGGCACTTAGGTTTGAACTTCATCATTCCAGCTATTCGCTTGCGCTCATAGGGTGAGTCTATGTGTCGGATGATGAAGCCTTCGTAACCTTCTCCTATAAAAGTGTCATAGAGATTCATAAGCTCAGTGTAGGTGTGAGCTATGTGCGTGGGCACACGTTTGATGGGTCCAGATGTGGGGAAGGATATGGCATTCAACCTACGGAGCCTCTCGTGTTGGGGGCCATCTGTGACGAGATCAAAGATGTGATAATCAATCTTTTCATGCTCCGGATGGAGGTTAACTTCTCGGGACACAATAGAGTGGATCTCCGAGAAGGTGAGCCCATGAGTGTATAACTCCCCATCATATTCCCCATCTGGCAGGCACCGCAGAGCATGCAAGTTGATGTGGGGCACTGCGGGGATTATATCCTCTGAGGAGGATAGAAGGATGCAGCGTCCTGAGGAGACTATGCATCTGCAGCGTTCTCCGTTTAACTTGGGTTGGACCAAGTATGGGGGGTACCACTTAAGGTGGAACCTCCCGGAGTTGCTAAGGCGGCGGAGGGAGAAGGGCTCCGCTAGTTGGATTCCTTTGCGGATGGCCATGTTAGTTGGCCTTCTTGCTAAGGGTGGCAAATAGCTCGGAGATCAGATCGGAATCGTGTCCAGGAATGGATACGGCCGAGACCTCAGTTGAGAGATTCACCGCTATATTCATGTAAGTTTTGATGTCATGAGTTAAGATGAGTATAGCAGTAGCACGAAGGTAGGCGTGGAGGAATAAGCCCATAGCCGCGGAGATGTCTTTGGCTTGTTCCTCTAACACGATGGCAGATTTAGGGAGATTGACAATTTCGATGGTGGAGTCGTAGATGGCAGATAACTTGTTTATGTTATCGAGGGTTTGTTTGCTGGCAGTGTTAGGCATGAGAGGTCTCCTTATTGTTTTGAGGGACTTGACACATTCTGGGGTTAGAAAAAATTCCCACTCACCGCTGGGATAGATGAGTGGGAATCACTTTAAGTTACACCACTTGTAAAACTCTAGTTACATCTGCACTCCAATGCTCGCCAGGAATTCCCGCTGCTTCTCGGGAGACCAGGTGGCGAAGGCAGACTTGATGGCAGTCTCAGGATCGACCTGAGTTTTCTCCATAACCATGCCGGGTTTCCATGCGGTGAGGGCAGAGGCGATCTGGTCAGGAGTTTTGCCGGCCCTGAGTTGGGCACGCATTACGCCCTGAAGAGCGACGCGGGAGTTGGCTCTGTAATTACTATGGACTGTCTCAGCGCCACAGAGGGCGACGGCAGCGTCCAGGTCATCACCGAAATCGTATTCGATAGTGGCGGAGCGCCAGGAGGGCTTGCCCTCTTCGTCCATGATCACATTGCCTTCGGTGTCTTTGAGCTGATAGCGGGCTTCGACTACTTCTTTTGCCATGATGATTGTTCTCCTTATTTTGGGTGGGTAGGGTGGCCATAGTGGCGCACCCTGGTGAGTTGTGGCATCATTGCCAATGTGGGCTTATTATAACATATTTATTGGGAATGTCAATGAGGGGGATATTATTTATTTTCTACCTAGAGCTCCGCTCTGGATTTTTAAGTCGGTTAGGAGGCTGGAGATGAAGACTTCTCTAGCTTCGGAATCCAGAGAGTCCATGTAAGATTGGACTTTAGTCGTGGTGATGGTTGGCTCTGGGGGCAGAGTTAGGGAACGTGGAGTAGAGGGGGATCGGAGATGGGTTACTTTACCTGCGGAGACAAGAGTGGAGATTTGGATCTCTTTGTATTCGAGGGAGAGAGTGGAATACTCCTGTTTGAGGGCTTTGAGGGAGTCCTCAACTGAGCGGATCTCACGAGGGAGGTCAGAGAGTCGGGATTTGAGATAGTTGGTGCGTTCAGGGGTGGGCATTGTTTATTCCTCAGTAATTACTATATTGGAATTCTTAATAGATGACATCTGAGTCATGTCTGATATCATCTGAGAGAGCATAGATATTGGGTAGTATTTACGTAATGTACCTCGATCAAATTCTTCGAAATAGGTAGAAATGTCATAACGTAAATTCCAAGTATATTTATATTTAGATTTACCTGGATGATCCCCAATGCGTAGAGAGCCTAAGAAACTATCACCTCCTTTGAATTTAATATAGATTGAGCCAGTTAGAGCAATATGGTATAGATAGGCGTCTAAGTTGGCATCTTTTAGTTTTGCTACAAATTTTTTAGGGTTCATAATAATTAGGGGTGGGCATTAGCTGGGCCTCCTATTTAAAGAGATTGTCAATTAGATCGTCTAGAGCTTCTGATTCTGTGCTTCCATATCCACAAGTGGAGTGATTAGCAGGTTGGGCGAAGTAGATTACTCCGTCTTTAAAGTCGTGGATTATAGTAGGTCTGTCGTTTGTAGGTATTTTGTCATGATCGAACATTAGCTACGCTCCTTATGCTATGTTGATTTAATTAATGTAGCCACACATTACTTACTGAAAGGGCAAGAAGATGGGGGGATATATCCATAGGGTCCTTTGAGATCAAATATCTTGTAAAGTTCGTCTTTGTGGATCTCTCCTTGATGGATAGCTTTAATTAGTGCATGAAACATTCTACGATATCGAAGGAGATATTTATTTCTGACGGCCACCCCTCGAATGAGACATGATCTAATCATCTCAGGATCGAGGGAGTCTACAATTGTGATACCTTTGTGGTACTCAGCACCAATCACAATACATTTGATGGGTAAGAGGTGCTCACCACGGGTGATGAGTATCTCAGTTCCGCGGAGTTCGGGGTAGTTAAGTTTCATCTGAATTCCTCTCTTTGAGGGTTGAGTCGATTATGAGTGATAGCATGTTGAAAGTGTCGATTCGGGTAAGAAGACACCAACACTTTAGGCCTATATGGATGTAAGCAACTTCTGCAGTGGATAAGGTGATGTCTACTCTTTCTCCAAGTTCATTACTTACATGATGGAGTAGTCTAGATAAGGAGCTCATACTTTTAGAGACTCCTGCTAAGGTGCGATTAGAGTTTACTGCTACTTTCATTCCTCTACCTCCACAGGGTTAGGTGGAATGCCAAAGTGTTTGCGGATGTCTTCGGCACTGGTATCTACTGGGGTATGAGCAGGAGGAGTAGTAGACATTAACTCCTCCATTTTGGCCACCATTCCGTCGATTTCGAGTTTGGATGGAGTAGTGGGGGATTCTTGACGATGGCGCACGGCGGAGGCATCAGGGCGTAGGGATCGGGTGAGGCTATCGATCATGTGGTCAGGGGCGTCTTCGATGCGGAGGGCTTCTACTAACTTAGTAGGGATGGTGGTAGTGCGGAGGCCCATTCGAGAGAGTACCTCAGTAGCGTCGGCTTGAGTAGTGATGAACTCAACTTTGCCCATGTCGACTAGGAGTTGGACAAGGGATTCGAGTGATAGACGGGTGAGTTCACTCACAGAGCGCGGAGTCTCACCGTTGGATAGCCAGAAGGTGGCCAGGGTGGCTAGGTGGCGAGCGTCCAGGCGTACGTGGATGGCGACAGTAGGGGGGCGCCCGTGCATGTTGGATAGTTTGGTCATACTGAGACCTCTTCAAAAGTGGCATCTTGGCACGTCTGACACATACCGGAGATAGAGTACTCCTTGGCAGAGAGTTGATCTCTGAATGGAGTGATAGGTTTCTTGCACCAGGTGCAGATTCTCTGCGTGGCTGCATCTTGGCGAGAGATCCCAGTGAGGGATGTGAGAAGGGATTCAATTGATTGGGACTTTTTAGTGGGCATGGTTTAGACCTCCTTAACAGTGCGGGGGGTGACTTTCTTACACTCCCCAGTAATGGTTGACACGAGGATACCATAAGCACCTTTTAGGCGCATAGAGCGGATGAAGGAGCGGAGAGCCGAGATACCCTCATGCCAGCAGTTTCCATAGTAACAGGGGCGGATATAGATGCGAGTTACTTTGGGGGAGTGAGGCTCACCTGGGTGAGATTGTGGGGAATCAGAGTGGGAATGCCCACGGGTAGATCGCTTGAGGCGATGGGTCGAGGTGCGAGTGCGAATTCTAGTGTGGATTGTTCCGGTTATCATGAGAGTTCCTCATCATAGTTAGGGCGTGATTTGTGTGTCCATCTTTCTGAGCCATCATACTCATCACGCTCAGACCAGGAGCCATCTGTAAACCAGACATAACCGAAGAGTTCCTGTGTTCCGTATCCATTATCGTATTCAAAGTTTAGGTGTGGCAAGACTGTGGATAATTGTCCTTTGGCTGTAACCGGGGAATGGTAGTTGATACATTTGATGCTAATAAATGTGGGAGTTTTACCTACTTCTTGTATGTGTTTGAGAAGTTCGTCTTTCGCGTTTATCATGAGAGTTCCTCCTTTGCTGCGTTGAATTAATTAATGTAGGGATTACTCCCCGTCTTTAGGTGGGTTCGCTGGGGGTCCAGGCACATTGCTGGTCTGTGTTCTCAGTCATGGAAATGGGCCAGGAGCCACCTCGGTACATACATGAGTAACAAGGCTCGGATTCTGAATCCGAGGTGAAGTTGGCACAGGTGGAACACCAATGTTCAGCATGCCCAGAGTGGGTGGGGTCAGATGAGGATCTCAAGTAACAACCCATAACTACCTCCTTATGGTAAGTGTTTAGGGTGAGGGTGGAGGGTGGCTCATTTAGGAACAACCACCAGCATAAAAACCAGCCCGAAAACACATATAGTTAGGCATGAAGTCTTCAGGCTCATCCCCGAAGGAGTACCCAAGGGACTCTTCAAATTGCTCAAACACCTCGATTATATGTGTTTCGTTGGAATATATTCCATAATTTCGCATAAATTAACTCCTTAAGTGTAGATAGTGAGTACTGACCCAGTTGTTAGCACCCAACGGTGCTACGTCTAGGTTTAGGGCATGAATTCTACATACCCCGTCAGGAGGAAAATGGCCGGGATGATAATCCACACTACGATAGCTGGCCAGTTTGGGACAGAGTCCCAGGTGTAGTAACCCTTCCCGTCACATGCCATACAGGAGTTAGCAGGCCCTGAGCCAACCCCTGTGCCTACGCAGTAGGGACAAGTTTCACGATGTTTCATATAGATGCCTCCTTGTTAGATGTGTGGCCCAATGCCACATTGGTTCATTATGTCACAATTATAACACACTCCATGTATGGTGTCAATACCTACCCACCCACTGCGTGGGATGGGGTGATAGGTGAGGTGGGAATGCTACATTGATTTAATTAATACAGCATTCCACTTTGTCTGGAATACCATACTTGGAATCACTTGAGGTGATGGTTCAGGTGAGAATGGGAGCAGGTAAATCACTTGAGGTGATTAGGCTACCCAAGAGATTAGGCCTCTTCCCACTTATCTGCCATCTCTATCACCTCTAAGTCTTCGAGCCACCTATCTACATCTTCACCTATGGTGATGAGTACTTGGTCAATCTCATCTCCATCTGGCTCGATACGGGCCACCTGTCTGATAAAGGTATCGATTTGGGCCACCAACTGATCCAATTTCCTCCTGTTCATACTATCCTCTTCTTGTTGGGAGCATTTGCTAGAATACCCCAGTTGGCATCACTTGATGTGATGTGGTGAGGTGTAATTTCATAGTGCATAGCATTCCTTGAGCAACTCCAGACGTTCCCTCACACTATACACCCTGAGGTACATTGGGCTTAGCATCAAGGCACGTAGACACTCCAACTTTGTAATCCTAGTGTGAACTTTCATAGTCTTGCCTCCTCCTTACCACCTTGAGATGTAATCCCATAGGTCTACGCACGACTTGAGTCGTGATCCTCACAATGGGTGAGTTTGGGACGTTAGTCCCACTTTGTATCCAATGTTCCCATTGTCCCAATGGTCCCCAATGTCCCATTTGTCCGGCTCCTCAGGTACCCCCTTCCCGCACCCTTCCCATTCCATCCCCATCCCCCCCAATATGTCTCCCCTGTAGCCTATCCTCATCCCTATCATATTCACCTCTTCGTTAGATAATTATTATCTATATATATATCTAATATATGTATTAGAGGAGATATTTACACATAGGTGACATGGGACACACACCATTGGACACAATTGGGGGAGGGCACGAGGGGGGGGTGTCTGAGGAGTCACACAATGGTGGGATTGGTGGATATGGTGCATATGGACACACCATTCCCACATATGGGCTCCCTACATTAATTAAATCAACATAGCCACACGAATCACCCTAACCAACCCACACGGATTCCGATATCCTAACTACTCCTGCATCCCTTCCGCAATCTTGGCCTCTGCCTGTTCCATCGTGAGGAGTTCCTCCTCATCGTACAACCCCTGCGGGACGTCCATCTTGCTAGACTCCATCATACTGATGATGACCCGGACCTGTTCCAGCCTACTCTGCCCTTTCAAAAACTCAGTAGCCCTCTCCGTGGTCATGGGAGCAGGTGCGCCCTTCATGCCGGAGAATAAGGGTGCCCCAAACTGTACAACCTTGGGCAATTTCCCCTCCAGGAACTCTGTCCAGTGGCTTTTGATCTGGGCCTGCCACCTAATAACCTGGCACGAAATGGCCAATGTCCTCAGTGTGTCCTGACTCACTCCAGTGAAATCCACCTCAAACTCCACCTTCTTGGTCTTCCCTGCCTTCCTATCATCCTCACACATACTTACTTTAAACTCAACCTTCTGTGTCATCTTTTCCATAACTCACTCTCCTTGGGCATCTTGCCCGATTATGGAACCCGTGAAGGTTGATTAAGGTGATTCATACCTTATCCCTTCCCCGTCCACACCTACCCAGTTCACATGCTCCAGGGCTCTCCCCTGTCTCATATCCTTCCAGTGTGGGCAACTGGCCCATTCCCGCACCCAGTTGTTATGTCAAAGACCACTCACACCCGCATTACATGAGGCCGTACATCCAACCCCACAACGGTGGGCATCACACATAATGCCCCAATGTTGAATACATTATAACATATTCGGGGATAGATGTCAAATTTATGTTGAATGGGTAGGGCCTCCCCTAAGGGGGTATCTCATCGACGGCCACCCATAGACCCCTGTATATACATTATGGCATAAGTTGAAAGGATGTGGCATTTCCCACAAATCCCGCTCCATGGGTAGAGATATGGAGAGGATGGCTATGTTGATTAAATCAATGCAGCCAGCCCATTCACTGCGTGAATGCTTAGAAATGGGTAACTAGAACTTCTCTAAATGGAAATTACCACCTTGACCCCTTCCCAATAGTATGGTATAATTGGGATAATCTAAGGAGACTTTTGATATGGCGATGGAATATATTAGACAGGATGGGAGTGAGAGTGACTACACGGATCCCAACCGCAAGGATATGCGCAGGAAGAATGGCCCCAGAGCTGGGTGGCAAGTAGCCACTATGTGGGAGAGCCACCATGAGATTGCTAGGATGATTCTCCTAGGGCATTCTAACGTAGAGGTTGCAGCCTCACTAGGGATCACAAAAGAGCAAGTAAGCAATGTGAGGAACTCTCCAGTTGTCCAGGAAAAACTCACCATTATGAAAGCGGCGAGGGACGTTGGAGCGATTGACCTCTCCAGGGAAATTGCCACTCTTGCCCCCATTGCCTTGCAAAAGGTGAAGGAAGCTCTCGAGACCGGGATGGTAAATGGGAAGGAAGTTTCTGCAACGGGGATTCTGAAAGAAGCTAATGGGATTCTTGATAGAGAAATGGGGCGCCCAACCCAACGAGTTGAAACCCGTAATCTCCACGGACATCTCACGATGGAAGATATTGAGCGTATCAAGAATCGCGCTAAGGAACTCGCCTCTACATCGGGGCAATCTGCATGAGTGGGAGTGACCCAGGATACACTGGGCCTTTCCGCAGAGAGGATGATCACTCTAGCTGCCCCAACCCAGGGTGCAGAGAGCCTGAACGGGCTGCGAGGGCAGCCGTAAAAGAGATCCTCTTCATATGTGGAGTGAAGGTAGATGATCCAGAGTCAGTAGCAGAGTTCCAAAGTGACTTAAGATTTGGCAGAGAAGTAAGGGTGTTAATTAAAAGAGGCATCTTAGGCTTCGTCGCTGCTCTTTGTGCGTTGATAGGAGGTTACCTATGGACAAAAATAGTAGGATCATGACTCCACCTATCACACACAGTGATTTATCTGGGGCAGATTTCCCATCCTCTTATCCCCTCCGCTTCACCCAATGTCTCCAGTTTGTGCTGGCCCATGAGGGCATGGGGAGGGTGAATAGGGACTCAGGTGGGGTGACTAAGTGGGGGATTAGTCAGAAGGCTTATCCTGAGCTTGATATAGTAAGTCTCACACTGGAAGATGCCACTGAAATCTACTTCAGGGATTACTTCTCACCTAACCTCTCCTGCCCTATTGACCTCTTGTACTTTGACTCAGCCGTGAATTGTGGAAAGGCGCGGGCTGGTAAGTGGCTCCAGGCCTCCATCAATGGATATCTTCCACGTAACTATATAGAGATAGATGGGGTGATAGGCACTCTTACCATTGAAGCCCTCAAGTACTGCCCTCAAGACCTACTCACCCTCAGTCTCCTAAATGTGAGACTCTTCTACTATTACTCCTTGCGTAAGACCCATGCTGAATACTTCTCCGGGTGGGTTGGTCGAGTGGCGGACTTGATAGGGGTGCTGTCTGAAGGATGTTATGATGCTTCGTTAATTAAATCAACACAGGAATCATTATGAGTCTGGACGGAGAATGGTTAGTGACATGCTTAGGCTGGGCGGCAATCTTCAATCCGCTGAATGATCACAAAGTCATCCAAGGCGGGGAGGGATTCAACCGGGCCGTGGGGATTGAGGGGGCTTGGTTTTACACAGCCCCTGCTACTGGTAACAGATACATTCTTGATTATAACCACCCGCGCAACGATGAATTTTTCAAAGATATTGTCGATATCGTGGAGATTTTGCCAGACGGAACGGCAAAAGGGGTATTGTATAAAGCAGAGCGACGCAGATTTGAATTTACGCTGACGAGGGTATCAGAATGAGACAGAAACTCCTCACCATCACGGCCCTGCTGCTTCTTCCTTCTGCGGCTGGGGCTGCTGTCTACTATACAGACCCGGATTGTGCTAACCATGGGAATGGGCTGTCGTTCGCGTGTGCCGAAACTACTGGCGGAGCAGGTGCTTTCAATACAACTGCCGGGGTAACGTACTCCGGGACGAATTGGTACTTGTTCAGCTCAGGAAAAACTGTATCTGCTGCATATGTGAATATCTCGACAGGTGGAAATTCTACCACTGATAGACTGGTAATCGGCAGTTATTCGACCGGTGGGGCTGTCTCGACATCTAAAGCAATTCTTGACGGATTTGGAAACAGTCAGGACCGTGTAATAAATTCAGGCAACAAGTACCATTGGACCATCCAGGACCTTGAAATTGTCTACGACGATGTTTCAACACAAGCGAATCGTATAGGCATTGCGTGTCCTTCATCAGGTGGAACAGTAAGCACTGATTATGATAACATCATTCGGAGGGTATATGTTCATGATATCTTGATTGATGAGGCAGCGGCGAACTTTGCAAACGGGATTCGTGCAGTTAGTAACGGCGGGCTACAACTTATAGATGTCACCATAGATAATATATCCACCGATGGCTTTTATGGTGGCGGAGACAATCTACAAATTATCAGGCCGAATTTTTCCGGTTCTGGGCAAGGATCATTGGTTACAGGCGACGAGATCCAGTTAACCACTGGCACAGGATGGTTGGTGCATGGAGGCACTATCACCCACCCGCAGCATGATGAGAAGCAGGCATTTAACGCCGCTTCCACCGCTGGGTCTGGAGTTATAGAGGACGTGACACTGAATTGTTATGAGGGTGTGTCTTCAGTGGGGAATTGCTTTTACAATCAATCTCCCGGGACAGTTGCCCGCCGATTGAAGATTAGGGGAAGTGGGACAGTTGGCCCGGTATTTTTCTCAGCTTCGTCTACCGGCAGTGAATTTTATGACAACTATGTTGTTGCTACTCAAGCAGCCGACCGGGGCTCATATGTATTTGCAAATGACGTGAACCAGCACAATAACACCTTTGTTTATGCTGGAAGCGCCGCTTCGACCGGCTATGGAATCCATGAACCCGTGTCGGTTACTGGTGGAGTTCAGGCAAATAATATCATATCCGGCTTCGCAACAGGAATCCGCAGCACAAATAGCACCGACAACTATAATGTTATCTATGGAGCAACGACGGACTGCGCTGACTCTGACGG
>Ga0209000_1000342_pt1 | contig 50091 bp, 15 predicted proteins | sample RifGroD2_FD_183998 | JGI IMG/M metagenome (GOLD analysis project Ga0209000, IMG submission 183998) | Groundwater microbial communities from Rifle, Colorado, USA - Groundwater D2 (SPAdes) (version 2) | ecosystem: Environmental > Aquatic > Deep subsurface > Groundwater | place: Rifle, Colorado... | reverse complement strand
GTCTTTGTCAGTGCCAATTACTGCTGCGCCGGCACTGCTGTTTCCGCCATATAGGTTGTCAGCTCCGGCTCCGCCAAGGATCACATCGTTACCTTCGTTTCCATATATAGTATCGGTTCCGCCTAAGGCTACTCCGATCACTATTTCACTCGCTACCAAATCTAACGTAGAGAGATCGGTATCCACGTTGTAATCAAGGTTGCCGTTATCTCCCAAAATGATATCGCTGCCGGTATTACCATAGATCGTGTCTCCGGCTGTGCCTCCCAGGATGATATCATCCCCTTCGTTGCCTTCTATCGTATCCACTCCGCCGGTTGATTCCAGGATATCAGTTGTCTTAATTAACGATACGATTCCGCCGATATAAGCTACTTCGCCATTGTCGCCAAGCAGGATATCATTTCCGGTATTACCATAAATCACATCTCCGGCTGTGCCTCCAAGGATGATGTCGTCTCCGGCATTACCTTCGATATTGTCTATTCCGCCTAAAGCATGCTCGCTACTGGAAATTACATCTAACGTACTCAGTTCATTATCGCCCTGGTTGTAATCTGCTACTCCGCAATCGCCAAAAATAATATCATTATCGTCATTACCTTTAATCTGGTCAGCTCCGACTCCGCCGTAAATCAGATCACTATCTTCGTTACCTTCAATTACATCACTGCCTCCGGTGGTTGCCAGAGTATCGCTTGTCTCGATCCTGCGTATCCTTACCGGATCAAGACTGGTTATATCCGTCACCTTGCCGTTATCTCCCAGAATAGTATCTTTGTCAGTGACAATTACTGCTGCTCCGGTACTGCTGTTTCCGCCATATAGATGGTCAGCTCCGGCTCCGCCAAGGATTACATCATTACCTTCGTTTCCATATATAGTATCGGCTCCGCCTAAGGCTACTCCGACCACTATTTCACTCGATACCAAATCTAACGTAGAGAGATCGTTATCCACGTTGTAATCAAGGTTGCCGTTATCTCCCAGAATGATATCATTGCCAGCGTTACCATAAATCGTGTCTCCGGCTGTGCCTCCCAGGATTATGTCATCCCCTTCGTTGCCTTCGATCGTATCGACTCCACCGGTTACTTCCAGGATATCAGTTGTCTTAATTAACGATACGATTCCACCGATATAATCTACTTCACCATTGTCGCCAAGGATTATGTCATTGTCAGCCGTTATTATTAGTACGCCGATTATACTGTTACCGCCATACAAATCGTCAGCCCCTGCTCCACCTAAAATAACATCATTACCGGCATTGCCGTAGATTTCGTCTATAGCTCCTGTGCTGACTTGTGTAGTTTTAATTGTTACAACATTACTATTATTAAGCAGTCTCAAAGTACCCGCGCTCTGGATAATTATTCCATGATCACCGAAAATAATATCATTTCCGCTATCCCCATATATCGTGTCTGCGCCAACCGTCTCAACTGTTGGGACCAGGGTCTCATAGGTTATAATATCGACATTGAACCCTGAATCACCATATATATGATCATTGCCACCCTGACCATGGATCTCATCGTTGCCAGCACCGCCAGCAATCTGATCAGCTGCCTGGCTACCAAAAATAACATCGTTTCCAGTCCCGCCATAGATTGTTACACCTTTAGCAGAAGCAGAAGCATCAATAGTATCGTTGCCAGGATTAACAAAACCACACCCCATATTGCTTGGAACACCTGGAGTAGCATTGTACCTAACGCCGTCCTGACTGGTATCCCCATATACAACTAAAGGAGAATTAGCGCCGCCACCATCATTAACAATTATATTATCGTTGCCGCCACCTCCATGAACTGCAGTAATGACATTAGTAGCCGTACTGTTAATTGTCAGATGATCATCACCCTTGCCAAGCAGAACCTCAACCATATCCATACCAATATAACTAATCCCACCAGAATAAGTTGTCATGATAGGGTTCTCATCAGTGCCGGTATTAAGTATCAAATCACCAGACATTCCAAAACCGCTTAAATTTGTCGAAGTCAAAATGCCAATATCATTTGATACACTGGCATCATTAAATACTGTAACTACGTCAAGCTTTGTATTAGGCTCTACCGGAGCTATCAGTTCTTCAGGAGTTGTATTTGTTTCTGTCGGCAAAATAACACTAGCGGCCAGATCCCTGCCGTCACTTGAACCACCAACCAGATAAACAGGCCCTTTAATTTGGCTTAATACATGCGGTATTAATGGGAAAACCTTCTCAATTATGCTCGATGTATCATAATCCAGATTGATCGTTACTGTAAGAGTAACAAGAACATTCCAGTTTGTATCATCAAAGGTTATTGTTTTATTTACATCATTATATCTGGCATCCGCACTACTGATATTAGTTTGGCCATCCGTACTGATAGTAATTGATACTGAAGAAGTAGGTGCTTTAGTCAATACAATTGAATACTCATCAGTTATACCAGGCAGTACCATTGTCGAAGAATCAGTTTGAGTTATTATTACCCCCGCCGAATCCCCGTCAAGGACAGTTATATTCATTACCGGAGGAACGTTTACAATAAAGGCCGGATCATCACTGGTTACCACATGAGTAATACCTGAAGTTAACGTGTTTTCAATAATCCCATCAGCAACGGCTTTAACATATACTCTTTGTGCTACATTCCAGTTAGTCTCATTAAAACTCAGCGAACTTATTGGGTTATTTGCGCCGTCGTGCAATATAAGCTGCCCGTCATGATTAAGCGTAATAGTAACGGTCTTCCCGGTGGCAGGCGCATGAGAAAGAGAAACGTCATAATAATCTTCCAGACCATTTTCAAGTACCTGTGTAGCTCCATCTGATTCAGTTAGAATTAATCCGGGTTTATCATCATCGTTAACAGTTATCATAACATTTGCCAGCATTAATCTATTAAAATCAGCGTTAGTGCTATAGGTACTATGGCTGATCATGACTTTTCTGTCACCTTCCTCTGCGCTATCAGAGGCTGCTTTTACAAATATCTGGTTGCTTACATTCCAATTTGAGCTGTCAAAGGTCAACACAACATAACGGCTGAAAATTACGCCATCGGTTGATACAAGCATTGTGTCCGCACCCTCTTCATCATCAGTAGCAGCTTTTGCAGCTGAAACAGTTAAGAAAACATAAGTTAATGGATTTTCTAGTAATTTGATCGTATAGGAATCGATCGATCCTGCAACATCTTCAAAAACTGCTGTAACTCCATCGCTTTCCTGAATAACGATCTTCTCTCCACTCTGCTCAGGATTGGAAATATTCAAAGCGATTCCCTGTATACCCAAGCCGTTATATCTTGGATCGAAACTACTTGAAATATGATCGATAATACCAGAGCGGCCTTGTGCTTCCCGACTAATGATCGTTCTTGTAACATCCCCTAGCATATTAAAAACATCGCTACCATCTCCACCGATAATAGTAGTAACGGTACCGGCATTTGTTCCAAGGATATAGAAAACATCATCACCTTCCATACCATCAACTTCGATTGCTTCTTCAACATTAGTAAATGTGATATGCTGGCCTGCTCCGTAAATACCTTCAGCAGTAATCACAAAAGCATCGTTTAGCTCTGTTCCTAAAACAACAATCTTATCAAATCCACTTCCACCATCAATACTTATTGGTGCATTGACCATATAATGTATCTGATCATCACCAGTCCCGGCGTTAACCTCAGTGACCTCCTGTCCGACATTGTTGGTATTGATTAGTATAAATGCCCTGATTACGAATTCGTCATTACCATTGCCACCTTCAAGTCTAAGAAGAGCTGCATTGTGATAAGTTGAGAACCTGTCATTACCCTTACCGCCGTATATAACCGTCGGGAAAGAAATCCCCTGGCTCAGAAGCCCTCTCGTTGTTGAAACCGTACTAAATTCATCACCGGCAGCAACACCGGCAGAAGAATTACGCTCGGTACCGAACAATTGTCCGATCTGGAAGAAATCGTTGTGCAGCCCTCCATCAAGGGTCATTATGGAACTATTATCATCACTAAAAAAATAATCATTGCCACCTAAGCCATTAACGATCAGTCTGGCATTAATATTTTCATCATAATTAATTCTTTCTACCCTATCAAAAAATGTAGCACCGTCAGATTTATTCAATAAGGCAATAAAATTCTTCCTAATCAGAAATGTATCACCGACTTCATCATTGCTTATCGGTGTAGAATCGACACCATTAAGAATTAGAGTATCGGCACCATCGTTTTTTGCTCCACTATCAAACACGTTGGATAAGGTTGTACCGGTGCCTGACAGGTTAGCAGTATATTGGTCGCTGCCACCCTGACCATCAAGGTTGAGGACAAAGGCAATACCGTTTGATGCTGTCCTGACATTATTTTGATCGACATTAATGTTAATCTGATCGTTTCCTGCCTGACCGAAAATGGAAGTTACTCCTGAAATTGTATTGATATTAACTGTGTCATCGATATCATTTGTTACCTGAGTTCCATTCCCACAATAAAGCTGAGTCGTTCCGACATGGGTACTTGCTATATAAAAATTATCTTTTCCAGTTCCCAGCCTGACATTCAAATCTTCAAAGGCCGCATACCGGATTCCAGAAGCATGCATATCCAGTCCGTTAATCGTCGTCCCGGTCAGAGTCCCGCTATTATCGCTCGTTTCTCCGGTCTCTGTTATATTCAACTGGTCTGCTTCACTGCCGCCTTCGATCTCTAAATACGCCTGGATTCCGTCAGCTGTGTTTGCTGCATTTCCCACATTAATCGTATCAATTCCGGCATTCCCGTTGACCGTCGTATGGGCTGCTATAGTTTTAACATTAATTGTATCTGCGCCTGCATTTCCGCTGACCGTACTCACGCCACTGATCGATTCTATCGTGATCACATCGTTCCCGGTCCCGCAATCCAGATTGGTTACATTCGTATGGGTTGAAGTGATCGTAACCGTATCGTTTCCTGATCCCAGATTTATATTGAGCGTCTCTAATCCAGCATACCTAATTCCAGAAGCATGCATATCCAGTCCGTTAATCGTCGTCCCGGTCAGAGTCCCGCTATTATCGCTCGTTTCTCCGGTCTCTGTTATATTCAACTGGTCTGCTTCACTGCCGCCTTCGATCTCCAGATACGCCTGGATTCCGTCAGCTGTGTTTGCTGCATTTCCCACATTAATCGTATCAATTCCGGCATTCCCGTTGACCGTCGTATGGGCTGCTATAGTTTTAACATTAATTGTATCTGCGCCTGCGTTTCCGCTGACCGTACTCACGCCACTGATCGATTCTATCGTGATCACATCGTTCCCGGTCCCGCTATCCAGATTGGTTACATTCGTATGGGTTGAAGTGATCGTAACCGTATCGTTTCCTGATCCCAGATTTATATTGAGCGTCTCTAATCCAGCATACATAATTCCAGAAACATGCATATCCAGTCCGTTAATCGTCGTCCCGGTCAGAGTCCCGCTATTATCGCTCGTTTCTCCGGTCTCTGTTATATTCAACTGGTCTGATTCACTGCCGCCTTCGATCTCCAGATACGCCTGGATTCCGTCAGCTGTGTTTGCTGCATTTCCCACATTAATCGTATCAATTCCGGCATTCCCGTTGACAGTCGTATGGGCTGCTACCGTCTTAACATTAATTGTATCTGCGCCTGCGTTTCCGCTGACCGTACTCACGCCACTGATCGATTCTATCGTGATCACGTCATTACCGGTCCCGCTATCCAGATTGGTTACAGTCGTATGGGTTGAAGTGATCGTAACCGTATCGTTTCCTGATCCAAGGTTAATATTGAGCGTCTCTAATCCAGCATACCTAATTCCAGAAGCATGCATATCCAGCCCGTTAATCGTCGTCCCGGTCAGAATCCCGCTATTATCGCTCGTTTCTCCGGTCTCTGTTATATTCAACTGGTCTGATTCACTGCCGCCTTCGATCTCTAAATACGCCTGGATTCCGTCAGCTGTGTTTGCGGCATTTCCCACATTAATCGTATCAATTCCGGCATTCCCGTTGACCGTCGTATGGGCTGCTATAGTTTTAACATTAATTGTATCTGCGCCTGCGTTTCCGCTGATCGTGCTCACGCCACTGATCGATTCTATCGTGATCACATCGTTCCCGGTCCCGCTATCCAGATTGGTTACATTCGTCTGGGTTGAAGTGATCGTAACCGTATCGTTTCCTGATCCCAGATTTATATCCAAAATTTGCAGAGTACTATAATTAATACCTGTACTCATATTTAAACCTGTAATCTGATTACTGGTCAGAGTACAAACACTGGCTGTATTATTTCCGGTATCATCGAGGGTCAACATATCTATCCCTGCCTGACCATTTACAGTTAAAGAAGCAGATATATTATTTACGCGTCCATTAAGATTGAGCACCTGCGGATTCCCGGCTATATCCCAGTTCCCCGCATAACTACCAACATTGATCAAGTCATTATCATTACCGGAATTGATAGTTGTTTGTCCGGAAATTGCCCTGACATTTATCTTATCATTACCGTCTCCACTATCTATCGTCGTCTGTGTGCTATGAGTACTCATTATAGTTACCATATCAGCCCCATTACCCAATAAGAGGTATACGTTTTCCAGACCTTTATAGAAAACAGAGCCGCTCATACCGTTAGATACAGTAACTCGATTATATGTATAACTGTTCAGTACCTGTTCACCTTGAGCATAATAAGCCAGTTCTCCTCCGAAATAAGTCTTCACTTCGTTGCCGAGATAATATCTCAAATCTCCGGAATCATGAGTCCTGATCGCCCAATTCGACATCAAGGTCGCGTCTCCACCAACTAGTCGATATACCAACTCACCGCGACTATGTAATACAGAATTATTAAACTGGTCCTTAATAGTCGTAATGGTATACCTGAGCACCTTCCCGTTTGAATCCAATTTCAGAGCACCACTGCCGTCTACCATCGGCTGACCGATCTGGACTGCTTCATCGCCGTAATAATAATAAGCTTCTCCACCGGAATAGGTTAATTGAGTTCCATTCTTGTCCACCACGGCGTCATGCCTGTTGTGCATTTTTACCTGGCCGGGCAAATATGTAAAAGCAGAACCGTCTGCGTTAAATACCTGCTGCCCATTTTCATCATAAACAAGTTCTCCACCAAGATATTTTTGGTTTTCACCATTGATGTGCTTAACTGGCTCTCCTTTGAGATGAAGCAACGGATCGCCTACCTTGTGTACGACAGGTTGGCCATATAGATCATAGATCACAGCCCCGGTAAATGAATCTTTTACAGGATCCCCTGCTTGATAAATAGCTAATGTATACGGATCAATTTGTGCTTGAGCAGTGTAATAAAGGAGCTCACCGCTTACGAGGTCAACCTTCTGCTCACCACCAAAATATGTTTTTTGAGTTGGGTTTGAGGTACCTTCATATACCAAAGGTCTGCCGGTACCATCATAGGCAAGTTCTGATAATTGATAGGTATCAAGAACTGCATTAACCGCGAGGTTATTGCTCGTATCTATAATGTATAAAGTATCATTACCTGCACCTTCACAGTGTATTATTTCAGTACGTTCGTAATCAACGGTATGGGTCCTGTTGGCCGGGATTAATGCCGGTTTGCTCGTCACCGTAAAAACCCTATAGCCATTATTATTAATATATAACAGCGACCCATTAACAAAATCTGTGATCAACGATGGCAATCCGGTATTGGTAAACGTTTTGCGGTTTTGATTATCAAGATAGACCAAAGCGCCCGAAGCATCGGTTAGGATTACCCGAATGCCTGTATTCGTGAACACTTTCTGACCATCTGAATTGTAGTAGACCAGGCTACCGTCCACCGTATCAATAATACATGGAATTCCGGTATTATCAGAGGTTTCCTGCCCACTCTCATCTAAATAGATTAAGACATTGTTAACCTCTTTTTGAACCCCTCTTTCCTGCACGCCACGCTCATGAATCGCCTTCTCCTGAACCATATCCATTACCAGCTCACCGCTGCTGTTTATGGTCACGACATGCATAATTACCTTACCATGCCCATCATCCTGCAGGATTGGCAATGTCTGTGGTAATTCGTAGTATACTTTGTTATTGCTGGCATCAGTGTAAAACAAATTGGAATGAGGAGTCGTATTTACCAGAACTTCCGGCAAATTGTCCATCAAGCTTCCCAGACTTACGGTTGTTACCTGATAAACATTCTCGACCAGATCATCATTACCTAAGAACGTAACATTATCGTGAATTGCGCTTAGTGTATTATTACTACTTATATAGACCGTATCATCTCCGCTGCCGCCAAGTATATTCACTTTCCCGCCGATCTGCCTGACATAGACGGTATCATTACCATCGCCACCGATTATAGTGCTATTCATACCGGTAACCGGGGTTACATTTATATAAGCATCCCCCCCATTAGCGTATCGATGAAGTTCTCCCTGAGCTATATATATATCGTCATTACCGGCACTCAGCCTTACCTCCAACTCTTCAATCCCGGAGATCTCAATTCCGCGATATGCCTCGGTATCAACCCTGGTCCCGGTCGGTAGCCCTAGACCTTCAAGGCTCTGGTAATTGTCTACCATCAACCCGTGCTCATCCGAATCTTGTTTAAATATCTGATTGCCCTGCTGATCTTCTCCTACCTGGACCATCCTTTTGGAAGACCGGTTAGTAATAAGACCTGGTAGAGATGACCCGCTCTGATTATGAACAATCAACCGGTCTCCTTTATCTTCTTCAAGACCACCGCCATCAATAGTCACCCTGCCTTTGATATCTGATATGTCATAACTGCCTTCAGCTTTGAAAGCGTATGCCGGCGGATCAACAACAACTGAAGGAGGCTGGACTATTTTGGAACGCGCCTCAGGATGTCCTACGCTGTAATTAAAGTTTAGTGCACCTACATTAATAGAGATCGTATCGTCATACCACCACAACCAGGACCACCATGAACCTATCTCCTCCCAGCTCACACCTGAATAGGAACTACTATCGAATCTAAAGTAAGGAATTAACCAATTGCACAAACTAACAAGATCATTTATATACCGCTGAATAGAAACATTTGGATTCATTCCATCCTGGCACCACTGGTCCCAGCTGATCTCAAAACTAAAATTATTAAAAGTATAGTGATAGCTGTCATATACTATTTCCGGAGGCAATTGAACAATAAATGCAGGAGGCGTATAGGTGTAAGAAGGAGGATCAAATACCATTGGAGGAGGTGTGCCGCCTAAATGAATAGTGTCATCACCTGAACCGCCGGTAACAGAAACCTCTAGCGTAGCCAGAGTGCTTAAAACGTAGATATCATCGTTCCCACCGCCGCCGTCTACTTCGATACGCTCTATACCCTTAAAATTAACTATTCTACCGGCACCGGCAACATAGGTATCCGTTATTACGAACACATCGCCAATAGGGGTCCCGACAATTACGATAGTATCAACACCAGTTCCGCCATTAATCGATACCGGAGCATTCTGCAGGTAATTATAGCGATTCATACCTGAACCACCAAAAACATTTGACAAGTTAGTTATCTGATCAGGGTTAGTTGTGTTTTCTTTTAAAACAAGAAAGGTCTTAAGCAAAAAGATATCGTTTCCTGCACCCCCATGGAGATACAAAGCAGCCCGATTATGATTAACTTCAAATCGATCATTCTGACCTGATCCCAAAATAAACAATGGAGCCGAATTACCATTAGTCATATTATTAGTATCAGCAACCGGGACACCATTAGGATATTCTAACGTACGATTACCGGTATCCGATATCATCGGTACTGTTCCGATTACTATTTCATCATCACCGCTGCCCATATCTACAATAGTTATTATCGCTGTATTATTTGATAAGAAATGATCATCACCGGCATAAGAATTGATCATCAATCTATCCATCGCCCTGAAGATTATCTTTTCGGAAGAAACACTACCTGCATCACCGACAACAAGATTACCGACACTATAAGCTCCGCTGCCGGACGCGTTCATAGTATAGGTATCCGACTTGTTAGTGCCGTTCACAACCAGTTGGCACACGCCTGAGGTTCCGTTATTGTCGAGATTGTAATAAGACCCGCTGGCACCTCTCATATTCAGGATTATATTTTCCGCATAGATGTCTGCTTCATTGCCTTTGGTATCGATATATACCGTCCCGATCCACGGAGTGACATAAATAGACGTTGCCCCTACCCGGATCGAATTATCCAGGTCCCCGACAACAATCGTATTATTGCCTTTGCCACCATAGATCATAGCGATATCAAAAATGTTATTCAAATCTTCGACTACGGCACCGGAGGAATACCAATCACCAAGAACAGCTAGCGTCAACTCAGGATCATCACTATTATTAATTATCGCTGCAAGCTCGCTATCACTCTTAAACGTCTCTTTAAGGAACACTCCGCCGGAATTATTGAGGATAGTACCTACAACAAATTTATTATTGAATAAGGACATATCTTTATTATTAGTTTCCAGTAAGGTGTCGTTGCCGCCGGAATCAAAGAAATAGTCTTTACCTTCTCCTCCGGTAACAAGATCATCGCCGTCCCCGCTGTTAAGGATATCGCTATATTGAGTTCCTATCAGCCGGTCATTTCCCGCTCCGCCTCGAAGGTCTACAATTATTATATCCGGATATATTTTTGTATCTGTTGCGCTGATTGGCCCAAACCCAGAAAAGTTAAGAGTATCATTGCCCCCCTTGGCGTCAATTACCACTCGATCGCTTTCAGACCTGACACTGCCCGAAATGATGATATTACTGACTCCCTGGTTAACGACCCTGACATCCTGCATCTTGCCAGTGAGTGGATCAGAGTTGATCAGATATCCTAGAAAGGAATCCTCGGTATCATTTCCTTCGATCGTTATCGTGTCCGTTGCTCCATCGTTATATACAGATCTAATCGGGGTATACACGCTGACGATGTCACCTGTTGTTGCCGAATCGCCATCAAGGTCTTCAAGAACATATTCATATCCGGTAGTAACTACCTGTTGCCCCAGATTAACGGTTAATTTGTTCAAGCCGGAATTTCTCAGGTCTCGAACAGTAATATTATCTGAACCACTCATAGCATCGAGAACAATTTGCTCTACATTGTAGCAATTAATAGATCCCCCATTAACATATTGAGCTAAAACTCTATCCTGTGCCGGCGTTGAAATCACTATATTATCAGCATTGACCGTTGCGAAATGTGCGAAAATATCGTTCCCACCTTCACCATAGATCGTGCTGCCCAAACCAAGAGTATTAAGATTGATCTTGTCATCTCCGGCGCCCGCATAAATAGTATTTGCGTCGCCATTACCATCAATTTCATCATTATCATTTCCACCGTAAATAGTATCAGCTCCGCTGCCGCCGATAATACGGTCAGAGCCTGCATCACCCTTCAGCGTCGTTGTACCTGTCCCGGTATATTCGATATAATCATCGCCATCCCCACCCTCAATATAAATAGTACCGTTGCCGGACGCATGTATATAGTCAGACCCGCTACCAGCACTTATAGATACAAGGCCTTTGCTATCACAAATTATTATGTCATCACCGGCTCCCCCGTTTATGTATACGGGGATCTTCACACTATCTTTAATAGTTATCGAATCATTACCATTGCCGCCATCGGCATAGATCGCAGTAACATTCTCGTATATTTTACTGCGGCCCATGGCAGTAACCTTAATAGTCGCATTCTGAGCAGTCCCTGCAACCTGCTCAATAAAATATGATTCATCGAGTGCGCTATTTGCCAGATCCCTGTATTGTCCTCGGGTATCTCCCATATTAAGATAAAGGTTACCTCCGCTCCACGAATGCGCCGCCACCGGCGTATTGCCCGCATCACCAGCCAGATACACAGGCTTTGGCAATTCCATATAACCAATGGTGAAATAAGCAGTTTTGCTTATTCTAACGAAAAGGATCTTAATACTTACAGTAACACTTAGCTCAATTTTGACAGTACCGGAACCTTCAGCCCCAAAGGAAAAACCCAGGCCAATGCCGCCAAGTGTGATACCAAACACCCTCGCCTCTACTGAGGCCGAACCACTCAAAAGAAACTTATAATGTTCTTCCTGAGATGGTGGAGGTGACTTGATCAGCTCAGAGCTTAGATGAAAATTGAAATCGCCTACCAACCCGAAGCTGGAACTCCCTAGAGTCATCCTGCCACTAAGGTCCACACTGAAATTACCGTCGGAATCAACATAGCCATAACCGTTAAGGGTTACAATCCCAAAAAAATCTATACTGGCACTAAAATCGAAACGCCATTCACCCCCAGTTACTACTACTTTAAAAGAAGCATTAAATTTAAGGACTTTAATTAATGAGATCTCCCCGGTCAGTGAGAGATAAAACGAATTAGCTTTGATTGATACCTTGTTATAGGTATGGACAGATCCCGTCGTATTGATCTGCAGTTTACCGGCAGCTGTAACATCTATTATTGCAAGATTGGCATTAAGTGAAATATTCACCCATAATACAATACCGTCACTATAGACCCCAGCCCCGCCACTAGCATCAAAACAGAAACCGCCAATTGAAAAACTAAGGGCAAACTGCATTTCGAATTGACTATTAGTTATAAGGATATCAAGAGAACCCGACCCGGTAGCAAAATTCTTGAACTTAATTGCCGCGTCAATATGGAACCTGAACCCAGGAGCAATAACTGTCGCATTCCCCGGCACAGTCTTGTTGACCCCAGTGGTATTCAGCTGGATAAGTGCCGAACCGCTAAACTCTAAACCAAGCGCAGCACCAAAATCGACACCGACATCTACCTGGAGGCTGGCAACAAGCCCTGGAGCTCCAACATACAAATATCCAACCACATTCAAGCTGGCAAAAGGCGACATATCAAGAGACGCCTCAGCATAGATCTCCAGACTGTCACTAATCGTAAAAACAAATAATCCATGTAGAGTTACCATCCCCGCGATAGCCAGATCGCCCTTAAGGTATAATTTCATACCAGAATGCAAAGTAGCAGGACCGAGTTCAAGATCACCAGTAGTTGAGTTACGCTCAAGAAGCCCGGTCTCAGGATCGATCATAAAAGTAGTAACGGTCTTGTCCGTCGCATAGGTATTAAATTCCAGTACGAATTCTCCACTGAGATTGATCCCTGGAATGATCCCTTTACTGGATAGGGTCAATTGGACCCGTCCGACAACACCGGGATCAGCTCCGGTAAAAATTCTAAAATAAATTGTCCCGGACATGGCGCCGAGAAAACTGATATTAGTACCAACCGCACCGGTAACTGTTGTGTCGATCGGAGCGCCTTCCCCGTCTAAATTGATTGTTACACCGACAAACCCATATAAATAAATGAGATTCATAAGTTTGACTTCGGCAAGGAGAGTAAGCTTGATATAAATTGCAGCCGGATCTGCTGTCGGGGTCCCATTGTCATTAGGTGCGGCCTTATATATTTCAACACGTGTTGACTGGCCTGCTGACAATAAAGGAATAAAGGCATCAGGCATAATAAAAACCTGATCCTTCATAGTTGTATTAAACATTACCTTAACTTTGCCGGTCATTTCAAAAATACCAGGCAGGGGAGGCAATCCAGGTATTACTGATGAACTGGCAGAAATATCCAGCATTCCGGCTACACCAGTATTAGCTCCGGACATAACAATAACCAACAGACCTGTTGCCTCAGCATTAATCCCCGATTCTCCGCCAACACTCAATGTTGCCGTTACAAAAATCTCTATTTTCTCAGTATTAATACTAAGGACAAACCCGCCGCCAAGGACAAAAATCGGATCAGCCGCCGGATGTACCGGATCTTTTACAAGCATTGTACCAACCACTTGAATTAAGAAACTCTTAGGGGCCAGGTTAAAAGACTGGATTTCACCACGCACATTAAGAACATAATTTCCGTTGACTAGTTCTTTTTGAATAAAATATTGTTTTTGCCCATCAATAATACGCCATTTTTGACCAGCCACTGTCGACTCTACAGTTGCACCTGCCCCAAGAATGATCCCACCATTTGCAGGCAGCGCGAATAAATCTTTCCATGCCTGACTAACATTATTACGTTGCAATTGTACTATCGGCAGGGAACTTATCAATGAAAGGTCTACAAGCTGAAAAAGAACGTCTCCAGGTATTCCTTCAAAAGTTAAAGCCTCAACCTTTTCTACAGATGTCGTATTTATCTGTAAAAGAGCTTCTCCGGTGATAAAAACACCATACTGCTCAAGGAAAGCAAAATTTGTCTGTAATTTTACTACGCCCCAGAATTGTGGAGTACCATCGGTTTTGTCAGAAGCATCAAGGATAAACCTGCCTGCACCGGAAGCAATATTGCCTAGCTTGTAGACCTTAACAGTTCCGGACATATCAACTGCGAATACTTTACGCTCAAAATTAAGATCGAAAATAACCTGGCCTCGGATTTCAAGTAAAGGCTCTTCAAGAAGACCAAGGGCTTGCAGTTCAATTCCGCCCTGTATCATTATCATGAAAGAACGACCGGAAGAATCGGCAGTCCCTATTTCTTCCATTACATTAAACGACTGAGTGCTGGAACTTGCAGTATTTCCTAATGAATCCGACCAACTGCCTTCAATAAATTCAATAGCAACTGTCCCGGTAACAAAAGCACCTGTAAACGTGTACCTGTAGGTATTTGTCGCTGCGTCAACCAGTACAGGAGCAACAGACGGATCAAGTGCAGCCGTACCTTTGCCCGTACCTGATAGTATAAACTCTGGAGTTGCGTCAATAACACTAGCCGCGTTCAGTGCTGTTCCGGCAATAGTATTAAAACTGATATCAATATATTTTCTGGTATTAAGCGTAGTTCTATCAATAGAAGAAACTGCACCAGGATCAACTACTGAGGCGGTCAATGCCACTATAGTAAAACCCTTGGTCTGGGCTAGATTCGTTGTCGTAATATCCTGCCAGGTCCCGGCAATAAAATCAATATTTACGGCACCTTCAGTGAATGCCCCATCAAAATAATAACGATAGATCATAGTTCCCGGAAGTAGTGTTGGAATATTGCCTGATAGCACAACACCAGCCGTTCCAGCACCGCTAAGACTAAACTCAGGAGCTCCGTCTATAATAGAAGAAGCATCGAGTTCTTCCCCGGAGGAAGGCTTATAACTGATATCTATGTAATGTCTGTTAATTGTTGAAGGAGTAGCAACAAATGCCGTTCCGGCAAAAGTGCTATCGGCTGTTACTCCGGCATCATTTGCATAACTCCAGGCCCCGGAAATAAAAGTAATAATTACATCCCCGGAAGTGTATGAACCCTTCACCCAGAAACGATACTTATTCATTGTATTATCAATAAGGACAGGAGCCTGCGTACTATCCAGCAGGACACTGGCAGCTCCAGCGCCACTCAAAACAAACTCAGGATCAAGATCGGTAACCGATCCTGAATTAAGGATCATCCCTGCAGGGACATTCAGCGAAACATCAATATACCCCCGGTTATTAAGCTGGTTCAATCCAACGATCGAGCCATAAAGCGAATCGGCTAAATTAGCAGTTGTTCCCTCTACAGTAAATACTTGAGAACTGGTCAGATTAGAATAAAGTGTATCTTCAAAATTGCCTTGTACAAAATTAACTGAAACATTTCCTGTGGCGAACTTTCCACTGACATAATACCGGAACACATTTGTTCCTGGTAACCGGGTAAACAGTCCACTGATAGTAACATCATCACTGGCAGTACACGCCGGATCAAAAGCAAATTCATCGCCGTCTATACTGGTAAGTTTTAAGGTATTATTTAATGTCGGATAATAGATAACGTCGAGATAAGTCTTTTCGTTGTATTGAGCAGGATTAACAATAGTTATTGGATCAAAGGTCTGGCCTGTCTTAATAAATGACCAGGACCCGGTAATAAAACTAACGGTCACGGTCTCTGTACCATCATAAGCGTAATTGCCCCGGATCCTGTAACTAAAGGTATTTGTTCCACCTATTCTTACAGGTGCTTCGGTATCTAATAGTTCAATGGTCTTACCGCTATTATGCGTCAAGGTTATTTCTGGCAAAAGGTCAGTGACTGAAACAGGATCAAGCTCGTACCCGGCTGGAGCTGTTGGTATCGTTACATTAAGAAGGATCGCATTAGAAATCGTAACAACAATATTGTCGGTAGCGTTAGGATTAACGTATGACCAGCTTCCAGGTACAAAAGACAGAGTTACATCCCCAGCAGAGAAAACTCCATTTAACCAATAACGATAAGTTCTCTCACCTGAGACAAGTATAGGAGCCTGAATACTATCAAGTGCAACTGTACCTAGTCCCGGTCCGCTCAATTTAAACTCTGCACCGGTATCAGTTATAGATGCAGGATCGATCAGATAACCTGCTGGTGGTGCGGGCAGTTCCACATCTATATAATGCCTGTTATTAAGCGTATTAATATCAATAGTACCACCTTCAAAAGGTCCATTCAGCTGAGCCGTCGGACCTTCAACTTTCACTTGTATTTCAGCGGCACTGACCGAACTATTGGTATCCTGCCAACTACCCTCAATAAAACTGAGTGTTACTATTCCTGGAACATATTTATCATCAGGAAGAGTAAGGGTATACCTGAACCTCGTAATCCCGGCATTGCTTAACCGCGTGTAGAATTCAGAATCAGTTTCATCGCCAATTTTTGTAATAATTACATATGAGTTGATTGAGCTGGCCAATCGCGCATTAAAAGCAACATCGCTCTCTCCAACTTCCCTTATAATAGCTTCAAATGGTTTATCCTCAAGAACAACTGGAACAGGAGCAGTCCCAACTGTAATGCTTATACCGCCCATATCCATAGTGAATTCAGCTGCCGCATCTAAAATTGAAGCATAATCAAGTGAACTTCCAGGAGTCGGAGTATATATTATGTCGATGGTTTTTGCCTTACCATTAAGCACACTTACATCAGTAACTGCTCCGGTAAAAGGATCAGAAATGCTCGCGACGGGTGCAACAATAGTAAAACTTTCAGTATAGGCAGAATTAGTCTTCAGATTATCTCCCCAGGTATTCTGGCTAAATACTATAGAGATATCACCAGCTATAAAATCACCGGTCAGGTAATACCTGTAAATATCAGTTCCAGGCAATTTTAACGGGGCGGCATTCTTAAACTGTATCGAACCTTTGCCGGTACCATTTATAGCAAATTCCTGTTCGAGGTCGGTTATGGAAGATTCATTAAGTGAATTATTTTTGGATGCACGGTATTTAATGTCTATATAACCAACATTAGCAGTAGTGTAGTCAAGTACAGTAACAGTACCTCCAACATTACCAACCTGAGTTCCACTCGCATCTATATAGAACCAGCTATTATCTTTAAAAGTCAAAACAACCGTATCTTCGGATTCATAATTTCCATTAATCCAATAACGAAAAACATATGTGTTTGCATTGAGGTCTTCACTAATTAGTACAGGACGCTGGCTCAAATCTGGGGTAATAATACTGCCACCTGCTCCGGTAGCTCCATCGAATTCAGATTGAAGGTCAAGGATGGAATCTTTATCCAAAGTACATCCGGCACCAACAATATATCTGACATCAAGATATCCACGATTATTCAAAGTCCCGATGCCTACAGTGGCTTCATTATAAGGGCCAGACAGAGCGGCCTCAGGATTTTCACCGGGAAGATCAACAGTAGTAAACTCTACTTCATTACCACTAGCATCCTTAAAACCCATTTTCAATTTGCCATAGGCAGTAAAAACTCTAACTTGGTCGGGAATATCTGCCAGGAAGAGAATAGTTATATCCCCAGCTGCAATCTTAGAAAGATCAGCATATAATCTGCCGCTGATACTTATATTATCTGCGGCAAAATTAAGCTTACCGACAACAAGGAATTTACCGTCAGTACTGAACTTGATCATGACCTGCCCATTAAACGTTTCCTTAGAAGTATAGTTGTCAAATATCTTACCGCTTCCAGTTATGGTCATCGGGGAGGTAAACGCTGCTAAAAATCCACCCAACCCAGGATTTGCTTTGACAGTCAAGTATTGTGTCGCTACCTGTTGCTTGACCTGTGATAACCATGTATCTACCGTAACATCTGTCGGCAATCCGAACACAGGGTCCCGGAGTTTGAAGGGATCATCAATTGAAGGAAGGGTCGTAAAAAATTCTACCCCGGCAGAAAAATCATTTATCGCAATCCCTGTCTGGGCACCGATAGGAATCCCGGCAGGCAAGGTTACATTAATGAATACACCTAAAGGCCCGAGCTCAGAGAGTGCCAACCTGATAGAAAACCCGCCCATTCCCGCGAACTTAAATCCGCCCTGAAGGCCCATAAACATAATACGGGCATCGATTTTAGTAACTGTATCAAAAGAATCGATAATATTGCCTAGAGCATCGAGCTTGAGGATACCGCCGATCAGTGCCGCATCGATTTCGCCGCCAAACATTCTACCCTTAACACCAACACCTATCGCACCTATATCTACTATTGGGAATTGGCCGGCCATAAGCAGACCAAGGTCAATCTTTATATCGTCAACAGTACCGGAAAAGTTAAGCCCGGATACCCCTTTTATACCTGTAACCGTAGCAGACAAAGTCAAAACAAAATCATCCGGGTCAGCTTCAATATCAGCCCACTCGATACCTATTTTGGATATCTTTATCGGCAGCCAGCTTGGCCAGACAAAACTATCAGCAGTAGCTCCACCTAAAATCAGAAAAACGCCGAATCCCGGTAAAGCTTTGAAAGAACCATCTCCAAGAAACGCAAAGTTACGGCCTTCTCCACCAATTACTACTGACCCGAAAGCAACTGTTGCCGACACTGATCCTACATGGAGCATCTCTTCATTGTCAGCTGCACCGGTATCAAGAATAATGTCGACGCCGCTAAGCGTAACAAATTTACTCAATTTTACTTCTATAGTATCCACGCTGAACTTAAACGCCTTAACTTGACCATGCTCAAATTCCAGCGTAGCACGTAACGCCTCGGTGTCAGCTATTCCACTGACATCAGTAGTTTCCGCGGTCAGCCTGTCCTTAATTATTACGCTCACAGGACTGCCAGGGAAAAATTTCGCCCCGCCGGAAGCTATGAATATTTCACCGTTAAAATCTACAGCAGATCCATAAACAACCTCAAAATTGGTAATCCCGATACGTATATCATCAAATTCCAGAATACTGCCAAGTTTTATTGCCGGACCATCACTGGCATCATGTGTCAATTCCCCAGCGCCGCTGAGTGTAACGCCATAAGCCAATATAGCCGACCCGATCTTAAACCCATTTGTCCTGACTGTTAGCGCTGGAAGTTCGGCAGTAGAGGTAATAACTCCAGCAACCTTAATTCTGTCAAAACTGATCCCGATAAAATCTTTGACTTCAAAAATCTTCTGGGCTTCTCCACCATTAGCAGCCGGATCATAATTAGGATCATAACCAAACTCAATTCCCTTAGCATTAACCCTGACAATATCAGAGATCTTAATTTCCAGTGTCTCAATCTTAACCGCAAAATTTCCCGGAACAGTAAGCGCTGAACCGACATTGCCACTTAGCAATTTAAGGACGTCCACTTCCATGTCAAATGTACCGAGGATCCCTGTCAAAGTAGTTGAAACCGCACTATCTGCACCGCCAAAAGCTAGTCTGGCCTCATCAGCTCCAATAGCTATGGTCAACACTAAGTTACCTTTATTAAAAGTTACCCCTGCAATGCCAATGGATGGTCCTACAATAACCAGAGGACCTATAGAATGCTCAGTATTGGCCGCGCCCATATCCTGAGCGTCACTCTGCACTGTGAACTGATACTCCGATTCAATATTTGCTAATACCTGAGTAGGATCGCTGATTTTTTTAAAAGAAAAAGTATTAACCAGCGCTTTTATTGTCACTTCGCCGCTGGCAAAAACATCAATTTCATTAGCCGTGTTTTTATCGGTAATCGTATATCGGTAAGTAGTTTCAGATAGTTTCTTGTAACCGCTGAATCTGGCATCTCCGGCACCTGCACCTGTAATAGTTAGCTCAGTTCCATCAATGCTGGCAATATCCAGCGCATACCCGTCCGGTCCGATAAAAGTCACATCAACATAACTCTTTGCCCGGATAACAGTAAGGTTGACCTGCGCACCGCTAGTAGGATTGCTGAGAATAGCTACCGGAACGATGGAAGGAAGAGGATCAGCTTCAGAAGCCTTTGTAGCCAAGGTAAATCGCTCGGTTTCAACAACATTATTAACACCGGACTCATCAGCAAATGCCATCGGAAGAAACTTCAGCGCAACCTGCCCATCCTCAGCAAACTGCCCGGAGAAAGTATATCTGAAAATATTTGTTGCGATTTTTGTTGCACGCCCGTTAATTGTCACTCCGGCCGGCGCTGCACCATTCAGTGTTAATATGAACTCGGAAGTATCATCAGTAATTGAGGATTCTTTTATCCCAACACTATTGGGATCATTAAAAACAACATCGATATATCCTCTGGTGTTTAATTCAGCCCTGTCAAAAACTCCACCGTCATAAGGAAGACTCAGGTCCGCAGTAGGTGTCCTTTTCTCGATAGCCGGGGCTGCCATTGTGGCGCCTATACCAAAAATCGAAAACCCGCTAACCTTAATATCCTGTAAACGGAAACCCTGTCCTCCACCTAAGGAAAAATTAGCAGATCCGGTTATGGAAAAAATTTCCTGCTCGCTGCCATCTGCCCTGGGTATGTTTATCGAAACGGTTGCTTCTGGTACTGCAACATCAACTTCTCCGGTTGGCTTACGTGTAAATGTAACATTCTTCTCAGCCGAAGTCTCCAGCTTAAATACATTACCGATATTGATGCTAACCTGACCTTCAAACATTTCGATTCGGTTATTTGAAGCAAAGGCGACAACGACCGAACCTGAATCAGGGATATTAACCGTATCATTTACAATTCTTCCACTGGTATTAATCTTTACACTTAATTGACCGGAAATAACAAACCCGGCACCAAGCCCAATTACACCGGCATTACCGGTAGCCATAATAGCGTAGGTCCCATCAAGAAACTTAACAATTCCCAACGAACTACATGTTACCAATACTCCAACTGCATCCGGATTACGATCGCCGCTTTCAAGTTCCGCAGGACCTTTACCTAAGAAAAGCTCGACATTTTTAGCTCCGATCAAAGTACGCTCAGTTGCGAGCCCAGTATCTACCTTCGCAATAGAATAATCACCGCTTAACCGCAGGTAATCACCTATGGTAAGAGTTGCATTGGTACCTGAAAAACCTTTCAGGTTACCTTCGCCGGTCTCAAACTTAACCCGGATTTCTTTGCTGTTTACGGTTATGGTCTGATCAATAATCTGTCCTGTAGTATTGATCCTGAACGCCAACTCACCCTCAAAAGAAATAACATTCCCTACATCAAGAACAATATTGCCTTTGAGTATTCCGGCAACACCGGTCTGATAAAAAATAAACCCGCCATATCCTCCACTGATCGCGCCTTCACCAAGAATGTTAGTAGCAATATCGGTTGCGCCAACCCTGATGATCTTAGTCCCATCATCCAGAGTTACCTGTTCAATCTGGTACGTACCAGTCAACGCAATGCCCGCTATCGTTAACGTAGTATTGTCTAATAAAATCCTGACATAAGGACCTTCAGGAAGATCTAATTCTATTGGATCACCATTGAACTCAAAAGATTCCTTTATAGCACTAGTACTATTGCTAATCGCTAAGGAAACTGTTGAGTTGAATGAGAATACCGGATCGGGATTAGGAATGGTTAACGCGACATCCATACTAATCTGGGCGGCAATACCCTTATCGGTTATAACCATGACGCCACTGCCATTAGTAAGGCTGATTACATTCTGAGCTGCTCCTTCGGCCCCATCTAAAAACGAGAAATGAATATCGGAAACGCCAACCTTTATTATATTCCCGCCATTATCATTAACAGACTTTTCAAAGAAAAAATTACCGCTGAGTGTCTGACCTGCGATGGTAATTGCTATGCTACCTGATGCCCTAAGTAATGATGTTGAATAGGTAAGATCAACATCCGGGGTACCGCTTCCGGTCGGGACTGACATCTTCCCCCCGGCTAGCTTGCTAAAATCAACGACATCCGGGCCAGCCCGGGTCCCATTAACCTCAACCAGCAAATTATCAGCCTGGATGGTAACAGAATCTACCCCTACAAGAGCAGCGCTTCCGCTAGCTTTAAGAGCATAATATTTATTACCGTCATTTGCAGTTGAATTAAGTATCGCAAGTCCAAATGCTACGTTACTTAAAGCAATACCGATTGCACCTGTAGGATTGGCCTCATAGGTACCATCATTATTTGTATCTGTCCAATACGGGCCGCCGATTCCGGCGAAGACATACACATGGCTGCCACCGACTTTGAGAACACTAACTTCTTTCGTCGTATTGTCGCTCAGAATTACAGTCGCAATTTCACCCTTTTCAAACGCAAAATTTCCACTCACAAAAACGTAATCACTGATGGCAATGGTAACATTGGCACTGGCCCGCAACAACGCCCCAGCATAATCAAGATCAACAGCCGGAGTCTCCGTTCCTGTCGGAACAGTCATCTTCCCACCGGCTAGCTTGGTAAAATCAACAACAGATCCCTCACTCGCTCCATTTACATCGATCTGTAACGAATCAGCTTGCAATGTTATATCAGGAATACCGAGTAGAGCGGCGGCTCCAGTAGCTTTCAGTGCATAATACTTCTCTGCATCAGCCCCGTTAGTTGGCTTCATCAGTGCAAGTCCAAAGGACACGTTGTTAAGTACTAACCCGATAGCATTATTTCCTGTTGGAGTATCAGTGCCATCAATTTTACCATCGTGGTTACTGTCAAACCAATAAGGTCCACCTAGACCAACAAACGCATAGATATTAGCTCCACCGATCTTGATAACCGTAACATTCTTCGTAGTATTATCAGCGAGGGTAACGAGCTCAACCCCACCTTTTTCAAACGCAAAATCACCGGCAATGTAAACATATTCGCTTATTCCAAGTGTTAAGTTGCCGCTAGCACGCAATAGGGAGCTACTATAATCCAAGGTAACTTCCGGATTTCCTGCTCCAGTCGGAACTGACATCTTTCCATCGGCTAGCTTCGTAAAATCTATCACAGCGCCCTCACTCGCTCCGTTCACTTCCAGAGAAATTGAGTTTGCCGTTAAGGTGATATCGGATATACCGATAAGTGAGACCCCACCAGTCGCTTTGAGTGCATAGTACTTTTTAACGTCCGCAACATCTGTTGGTCGCATCAAAGCTAACCCAAACGCAACATTATTAAGCGCGACACCGAGAGCACCTTCTACCGGAGTATCAGCACCATCAATTTTCCCGTCAGTATTACTATCCACCCAGTACGGCCCGCCTACTCCTGCAAACGCATAGATATTTGAGCCACCTATCTTAAGTACAGTTATTTCCGTACTAGTCGTGCTCCCTTCAAGGGTCACAAATTCTTTGCCACCCTTTTCAAAAGCGAAACTTCCACACAAATAAATATATTCACAAATGCCCAAGGTTACCGTCCCACTTGCCCGAAGCACGGCTTCATCATAATCAAGTTCGATATCAGCTGCTCCCGTCGGGATCAACATCTTCCCTCCGGCAAGTTCCGTAAAATCCACCACGTCACCGGCACTCGCTCCGTTCGCTTCCAGCGAGATCGAAGTTGCAGTCAAGGTGATATCGGACATCCCAACCAGGGATACACCACCACTGGCTTTTAGCGCATAATATTTTTTTACATCCTCGGCATCAGTCGGCTTCATTAATGCCAGGCCAAAGCTCACATTCGTTAAGGCCAGTCCCATCGCTCCTGCGGTTGCCGGAGTATCAGTTCCGTCGATCTTCCCGTCATTATCGCTATCCACCCAGTACGGTCCGCCGATTCCGGCAAAACCATAGATCGAACTTCCGCCGACCTTAATGACAGACACATCCTTTGTGCTTGCATCAGTCAGCGTTACAGTTTCAATACTGCCTTTTTCAAAAGTAAAATTACCGCTTACATATATATAGTCGCTTATTCCTAAGGTCACGTTACCCCTGGCACGAAGCAGCTGCGAACTAAAATCGAGCTCAACTTCAGAAGTCCCATTACCTGTAGGAATTAGAATCTTACCACCGGCTAACTCAGTAAAATCTACTGCGGCACCAAGGCTTGCTTTGTTAACTTCCAGGGTCAATTCTTTTGCCTGCAAAGTAAAATTAGTCAAACCGACCATGGCCACGTTACCAGTTGACTTAAGTGCATAATATCTCTTGATGTCAGATGCATCAGTCGGGCGCATTAATGCCAAGCCAAAACTTGCATTACTTAAGGCAAGACCTAATGCTGTATCAGCTGCCGGAGCATCATCTCCGTCGATCTTCCCGTCATTATTGCTATCCACCCAGTACGGTCCGCCGATTCCGGCAAAACCATAAATCGAACTTCCGCCGACCTTAATGACAGACACATCCTTTGTGCTTGCATCAGTCAGCGTTACAGTTTCAATACTGCCTTTTTCAAAAGTAAAATTACCGCTTACATATATATAGTCGCTTATTCCTAAGGTCACGTTACCCCTGGCACGAAGCAGCTGCGAACTAAAATCGAGCTCAACTTCAGAAGTCCCATTACCTGTAGACACAATCATTTTTTCATCAGCCAGTTTAGTAAAATCTATTACCGGACCTTCACTCGCTGAGTTAACTTCAAAAGACATTTCATCAGCCTGAAGCGTCAACCCCGGTATACCTACCAGAGATACGCTTCCGGTGGCTTTGAGTGCGTAATATTTTTTAAGATCAGCACTGTCTGTTGGTCTCATTAAAGCCAGACCGAATCCCACATTATTAAGTATCAAACCAACTGCACCGGCTGCAGATGGGGTATCATCGTTATCGATATCACCATCCGGTTCACTGTCCACCCAGTACGGTCCGCCAATACCGGCAAAGCCATAAACGTTACTGGCACCGACTTTTAACACTTTTACTTCTTTAGTTGAATTATCACTCAAGGTCACGGTTTCCACAGTTCCCTGCTCGAACGAAAAATCTCCGCAAACGTATATATAATTCTGGATACCGAGAGTAACATTCCCGCCCGCTCTTAACAACTCGTTATCAAAATCAAGTTCCACATCCGGAGACCCGCTGCCTGTAGTTACAAGCATCTTACCGTCAGTTAAATTAGTAAAATCTATTACGTTGGTAATCACTTCGCCTTGAGTATTGTAAGTCTTGTTAACTTCTATCGTCATTTCATTCAGCGCGAGGTCCAGTCCGCTAATGCCTACAACCGCGGCGCTGCCTTCTGACTTAAGCGCGTAATACCTGTTATTATTGAGCAAATCAGTTGGCTTTAATAAGGCCAATCCAAAATTGATATTGTTAAAGATCAAACCGATAGCACCACCTGATACAGGGGTATCAGTGCCATCGATAACACCGTCATGATTACTGTCTACCCAGTACGGCCCGCCAGCTCCAACAAAACCACGGATATTATTGCCGCCGATCTTGACTACACCCATCTCAGTAAAGGCGGTATCTCCAACAAGTTTAATAGACTCAACCGCACCTTTTTCAAATGCAAAATTACCACTTAAATATACATAATCCTTGATCCCAAGAGTAAGATAAGCGCTGGCTTTAATAATGGCTACATTATAATCCAGTGCTATATCAGGGGAACCGCTACCAGTCGGAACAAGCAGATTACCACCTGCCAGTTTGGTAAAATCTATTACTGGTCCGGCGCTGGCACTGTTTACATCAATCTTGACCTTGTCTGCCTGAATAGTCATATCAGAGATACCAATCAGACTTACATTGCCGCTGGCTTTGAGCGCATAGTATCTCTTAGTGTCAGCCGCATCCAAAGGCCGCATTAAAGCCAGTCCGAAGGTAACACTATTCAAGGCTAGCCCCATTGATCCGGTCATCGGAGTATCAGCTCCATCAATGACATCATTACCGGTACTATCTCTCCAGTACGGACCACCTAGCCCAGCGAATGCGTGGATATCATGCCCACCGATCTTAATAACTTTCACGTCTTTTGTTGTATTGTCTGCAAGGGTAACAGCTTCTACACTACCTTTTTCAAAAGCCAGACTGCCGCTTATATATATATAATTGCTTAGACCAAGACTGCCGGTACCGCTAGCTCGCAATACCGAAGAACTGTAATCCAGCTCTATTTCAGGAGTTCCTGTTCCTGTCGGCACAATTAGCTTACCAGCAACCAGTTTAGTAAAATCTACTGCATCTCCCAGGCTAGCTCCGTTGGCCTCAAGATTAAAATCATCTGCCTGGATTGTTATATCAGGTATCCCAACCACACTTACACTACCAGTTGACTTAAGAGCGTAGTACCGTTTAGTATCAGCGTCAGCAGACGGTCTCATTAAGGCCAATCCAAAGGCCACGTTACTCAGGGCAACTCCCAATGCTTGCGCAGACTGCGTCTCGTAAACACCGTCACTATTATTATCTACCCAATATGGCCCGCCTATTCCTGCAAAAGCATAAATACCATGACCACCGATCTTAATTACTTTCACTTCTTTAGTCGTATTATCTGCAAGAGTAACCGTTTGATTATCACCTTTTTCAAAAGCGACTTTACCGCTAATATACAGGTATTCGGAGATGCCAATCGTTGCATTCCCGCTCGTCTTCAGCATTTCTCCGGCAAAGTCCAACTCCATATCATCAAGTCCGGATCCGACCGGCACCAACATTTTGCCGTCGGTTAACTTTGTGTAATCAACGACGGCAACAGGATCCCCGCTCACCTTATCAAACGCCTTATTCACCGTCATTTCTGCATTGGCATAAGCAAGCGTTAGATTATTCAAACCGACCAGCGCCGCATTTCCGGTAGCCTTGAGAGCGTAATACCTGGAATTATTAAGTGCGGCAGTTGGGGTCATAATTGCTAAGCCAAAACTTATATTGCCAAAAGCAACACCCAGAGAATTAGCATCAGGAGTATCAGAACCATCTATTATGCCGTCAGCATTGCTATCCCAATATGGCCCGCCGATTCCGGCAAAAGCATGAACTGAATTTGCCCCGATCTGAATTACTTTTACATTTGTAGAAGTCTCGCTGCCGACCGGCGTAATATCGACGGCACCATTATTCTGGTAAACGAAAGTTCCGCAGATAAATATGAAATCATGTAACCTTAATAGCCCGGTAAGCTCTATGTTCTCCAGATTACCCTCATCAGCCAAAAACTTAACCGCTATTTGGTCAGAAACCCCTAATGTCTTATCAAGCTCCTGACCGGTAGTATTCTTCCTTATCTTTACATTACCCTGAAGACTAATATCATTAATTCCTATCAAAGAACCTGTGCCAATTCCGGTCATTGCGTACGTCCAGCTCGGAGCAAGCAGCTCCCCGGTGGTGTCATCCTGCGCAAAATGGCCCAACATAACTAACCCCAGGTCTGAAACAGTCATCAGCAAACCGGTACCCTGCTGTCCGGCAAACATCGAAACATCTTCAACGACAAGTTCTATCTCGGCATCTGAAAGCTGTACTGTAAATATCTCATCAAAACTCTTACCGCTAATATCTGACAAATATAGTTTTTGATCAATCCCGTTAAGCTTGATATTTGCGCCGGTATTCACATCGATCGAGGCATTGTTCAAGTCAGTTTGAAGAAAACCTGTATCCATTCCGATATTAATATTATTAAGGTCTAACAGGACATCGATATCCATATTACGTAATATGAAAAAAACTGTTTCTGCAATAGGGATACCACCATCAAGCAATTTGTTTAGATCGATGCCAAAGGCTATATCAATCGCAATGCCAGATTGCAGGGAAACAGAAGCAACTCCATCGGACTCCAGACCTAGTGCAGTCAAAAACGGTCCCAGATCAAAATTTACTCCAAATTGAGGGTTTATATCGAAGGAGACATCAAAAATCAATTGTGGACTGCCGTTAATATATGTAAGAGATGCTCCCAGATTAGAACCGGCTAATTTAGGATTGATCTCAGCCTTAATCGCATTGACGATCCCGCTAATCTCAGGCTCATCAGGTAATGCGAAATATGTAGCCAAAGCATCATGGAATTTTAGCAGATCGCCAATCTTGTATCCGGCTGAAGTAAACAGTCCATTGATGCTTTTATTAATAACAGGGATGCTACTGTCAAATGGAGTAAACCCATTGATCATCCCTCCCAAATTATCCAGCTCTAAAAATAGTTGTAACAAGTAACTCTCTAAATTCAGCCCAAGAAAATCACCCAGACCAATCCCGCCAACAACGACATCACCACTAACAGATAGATTACCATTGAGAGATCTCACATCTACATCATCGCTACCACCGGACAATACTACGCCAGCCACAGAAGGCAGAGATTCACCCATGCTTCCAGCAACACCAATTACATCAACAACAACATCATCGCAATCAACATAAACAACGCTACCGCCACCATTCATATTGAAAGCCACAGAATCACTATCATTAGCTTGATTATCAAGCAATATATTACCACCGCTAGCCATCACCTTTAACTTGCCAGTCAAAATAGATGAACCGACAGACTGACCTGCACCGCCAGCGCAAGACACCTGAAACAGGCCAGAAGCTCCAGAAACTCCACCACCAGTACTTAGACCGCCCAGACCAATTATATTTCCAACAGAAATAGATCCAGAATCATTAACAACCGTAGCAACTCCACCGGAAGCTCCGGCTATTCCAGCGCCCGATGAATTACCGCCAGAAAAATCAATATTGCCAAGCAATAATATATTACCAACCCCGGCATTCTTTATAAGAATCTCGCCACCAGACACACCAGTCAGCCCACCACTACCAGCTGACGAGATATATCCCCCAATCGAAGAAGCTATACCCGCACTAGAGACAATAGAGATATCGCCTCCGCCAGAAGATATATCATAATCCATACTAAGCAATAAACCAGAAACCAAGTTTACACTTCCACCAAGAGAGGCTATATTACCACCAAGAACAAGACTAGCACCACGACTAGCAAAAACAACATTGCCATCAACAGCAACATTACCACCAACATTCACCGCCCCAGCCGCATCAACTGAAACAGACGAAAGACCAGAGCCACCGATATCACCTAAGAGCTCAACCGTAGTTCCAGCTTCAATAATTAAGTTATCAACAATACCATCATTTTTACCAGTTATTGAGCCTGAGATATAAACGCTACCCGTTGCTCTTAAGGTTACATCTCCGTCGATAATCACCGAATCGTTAATAATAATATCGCCACCAGTAATTATGCCAGCACTATAGGTTGTTGTATGCCCAGATCCATATATCACAAAAGAAACCCCAGCAGAGCCAACAATAGGACTATTAATATGAACCTCACCACCAGGCATTGGAGCCATAATTGTTACATTGCCAGTTAACAGAAACGGATTATTATCGTTTTGATCAGGAGACCCTATTTCGATTATGGAATTATAATCAGGACTGCCTATTATAATATTTTCATTATTTGAGGGTAATTCATTGACATTGATAATTGGCTTATTAGGATTGAAATTCACGGTGCTTTTCGTTGAAACAACTGCTGAGCGAAGGGGTATACGTGGTAATTCTATAGATAACACATTACCAACTCCAGGGTTACTACCTTCCTGCAATTGGGATTCTTGACTATCAACTATAGAGCCCGACCCACTGACTACCTGGGCTGGCGGTGCATTTGATGCGTCAAGCGTTAGAACACGCATCGCTGCACTATCCATAACACTCACTTTTGGCGGAGCATTTGCGGCGTCAAGTGTTATAACTCGAGTTTCACTATTATTAAGAATCGACTCGGAAACTGCTTGGGCCACACATTGAGTAGCCAAAACGATACTGGAAGCACTCGAAGTTGAAGCGTTAAGAACTGGCTGAACTTCCTCGACAGACCGATCTGAAGTTACAGTTTGTGAATCAAGACTATCATCTGCAACCGGAGTATTTTGGTCATTATCAACAACCGAAAAAATGTTCTGATATAGTGTTTGATCAAACAGACTATCAGCACTGCTCATTACATTATAGGTATTATCATGAAAATCATTCTGGGAATTATCAAGAAAACATTGTTGTTCAATGCTGCTCGTAACAGAAGTTCCGGAAGACACAATCAGTCCTGCTCCCGTCGTATCTATCGACAGTAGAACTCTTGGCTCTAACGATTCTAATTGATATTTGGATTCACTACCCATATATATATTTCTTCTCCAGAATAAAATAGTATCATTAAAAAAACACTTATGTCAAAAGAATAATTAATTTCTCATTTATCACACGGACATGAAACTCTGATATAAATATCGTAATGATTAATTATTTATTTCAATTCTTCCAAAGAATACTATAACCGGCACACCTGATCATATAATTAATTTCAGTAATTTATTCATGGCACTATTGCAATAATTATTACAGACTTCATAAAGATATCCGTTTATTTTCATGCAGCTGATGCTGGCAATGAGTAAATACAATTAATTCAACAAATATTTTTACAAATTGCATTTATATATTTGTTGCAATATAATTTATAATACATACAATATAATTTACTGGAGGTATCATTATGAACAATGAAGTTTGGGATGATTTAGTTACATTCGAAAGCTCTGGAATTAAAAAAGGAGAAATTTTTGTATCAATATCAAAATCTCATGCAATAACTTTAAGTGCTAGTTTTGCTAGAAAAGCTGACAAAAACATTAAGTTTGCCACACACATTGTTTTATCTTATTCAAAAAGCAACAATGCTCTTATTCTGAATTTTACAAATGACGGAGATACTCCCGGTTCATATAAAATCACAAAAGGAGTTAATCTATCAGTAGCTGCCAGATCATTTTTTTCATTTTTTGACCTTGATATTAACCAGTATGCGGGACGCTATTTACCTGAAGAAATGGATATACCTAGGGTTGGGAAACGATGGGGGATCTTCCTAAACAAGAAAAAATAGGCTGATTCATTCAACATCCGCATAGGCAAAAGATAAAGAATCATCAAGCCAGGTATCCATACGCACCACGGATTTTCTTCTTTTGTATGCGATTCGCTGCGCATTATTCTGCGCGATATTTACAATTTGCAAAGCTACCAACCTGCCTCCGGGGAGATTGTTTTTGATCAAAACGGTTACTAGTCTCCTCACGAACCCAGGCACATAACGAACCAGAAGTTCGTCTTCCATACTGACAAACAGACGGCTACTGCCTGGGTCTCCCTGCCGCCCTGCCCTGCCAAATAATTGCCGATCGATTCTCTTTGACTCATGGCATTCGGTACCGATGACGTGTAGTCCACCCAATTCGACAACCTCTCTTGCCAGGATAATATCAGTACCTCTACCAGCCATATTTGTAGCTACAGTTATCATCCCAGGCTCACCGGCATGAGTCACTATCATAGCCTCTTCTTTGTGCTTGACCGCATTCAGCAACCGGAATACCAGTCCACGCTCCTGCAACATCGCAGCCAGTTGTTCACTGGCCTGTACGCTTCTGGTACCAATCAGAACCGGCCTGCCCTTCACATGAAGCTGTCGTATTTCTTCAACTATTGCACGCCACTTGGAAGCGTTATCCGGATATACTTCTGCAGGATATACTTTTCTCTTGCATGGTTTATTTACTGGTATTGGGACTACCGGCAAATGGTATATACCAGACATCTCCGTAGCAGCTTCCTTAGCAGTACCGGTCATTCCTGATAATTTATGAAAAAATCTGAAAAACCGCTGAAAGCTTAAACGGGCCAGTGTTTCTGAAGTACCGCTAATCTCCAGGTTCTCTTTCGCTTCAATTAACTGTTGCAAACCGGATTGCCAGGTTCGTTGAGGCATCATTCTTCCGGTGAATTCATCAACAATAACGATCTTGCCGTCCTGAACAATATATTGTTTATCTTTATGAAAGAATTCCCGAGCCGTTATGGCCTGCTTTATTAGTTCCATGCGCCTTTCGAGCGAATTATAGAAATCTGAGGTACCATTGCCCGTTCCTGACAGTTTCGATTCAAACCCCGGACTGAGTTCTATATCTTTATAGCGGTGATCAATTTTATAATCAATCCCTGGAATTAATGAGGCTGCAATACTATTAGCGACTTCACATGCACGGACAAAATCTTGATTTACCTGTGATTTGGAAATAATCAGCGGAGTTACTGCCTCATCGATCAGGATGCTGTCCGCTTCATCAACAATAGCAGTGTGAATACCTCTCATTACGACTCCCTGTTCTATTTCAGCTCGCTTGCCCAATAAAAAACTAATCAAACGACGCCCGCTGAGCTGCCTGGGTCCAAGCCATAATCTATCTCTCAAAAAATCAGCAACAATTTCTTTACTGGTAGTATAAACAATATCGTGGTTATATCCGGTTTTTCTGGCATTATGGTCCATCTCCCCGGTAACGCACCCACACGTCAATCCACAATATTTGTATAAAGGCGAGAGTAAAGCAGCGTCTCTCTCAGCCAGGTAATCATTAACAGTAATAATATGGCAGGGATTACCACTCCAGGCGTTAAGGACAGCCGCCATGCCAGCAACGAGAGTTTTCCCTTCTCCTGTCGCCATCTCAGAAACGTATCCCCTGTACAAGGCCCATGCCCCGGCAATTTGAACGGGATAAGGAATCAAGCCAAGCTCTCTGCCGGCAACTTCTCTTATAGCCGCAAAAGCTTGTGGCAAAACTACTTTTTGATCTGCTTTTTCCCTACGAAAAAGCTCCCTTAATTCTTCCAATTTTAATTTAAGATGTTTATCGCTGAGCTTACTCCACTCAGCAGCGCGACCATCTACATCTCTTGCGCGCGACAATAATTCTATACGCACATGCGGACCATGTTTGAATAAATGATACAAATTATGAAATTTTGCATCCAGCCCGTCATAAATTCGAGAATGCTTCCTGATAGACGTTCGCTGATAATCTCTTTTAAGTATATTCATGGGTTTTAATAGTGATATCGTTTCTGTACTAGCTGACGAAAACTTCGCCACCATTGCCGGAGCAGAGGTTCGCTGGTTAGCTCGAACCTGATCTTCCCTGTTCGTCCATGAAACATTTTCATACCATTATTATTATCCAGATATGCTCTCACTTCGTAAAAAGGTTCTGTCGAGTGAACGCCTTGAGCGTCGTTAGGATCAATCGGCACATCCCCACCGGCTTTCCAGCCAAGCGCTGCAGAAGGAAGGATGGTTTGCTCCATTGGAATTTTAACGTACCTGAATACCGGAACTTCCGTATCGGCCTGCCCGACCAATTTCACGGAAGCTCTTTTCACTTCGTTATCGAATATTCTAGAGGTATGGACTTCTGGAATAACCGAAGCGAAATAATATGCACTTTCATTAATGATCTGACCTATTGGCGCCCCCCGACGAATCCACATTCCCAAATAGTCTGCTACATTACCAACCACCCAGACGCCTGAAATCTCAGCCTTTACGACCAGCTCTTCCCGATCATGCTGCAACCTATCAAGTCTAGTCTGAATTGCCTGTATCCTTGCCTCCACCGTAGCTAAATCCTCTGGCCTTTCGGCAAGTGCCAGTTGTCTCATAGCATAAGATTCCTGAAGAGAAGCCATTGCCTCATTAATCTGTAGGTCGATCTCTTTATTCTCAAGGATAATCAAAGGCTGACCTGCACTGACTTGTGATCCGGGTTCGATTTCGATCTTTTTTACATAGCCGGAAACTTTACTGTTCACGACAAAATATTCAGAAGCCTTTAATACCCCGGAAGCCCTGAAGCTGTTAGGAAAAGGGAAATAATAAAAGAACCCGACAACAAAAAGTAGAAGGATGGATACAACAGTTATAGCCCTGAGCCTGATTCGCTCCAGCTTCGGGCTTGAACTTAAATACTTTATAAGTTTAACCAGTGGAACGATTATCCAGGTTATGCAGCAGATAAGAGCCATAATAATGCCGGCAAGCAAGAACCTGTCAGCAATAAAAAATATTATTGAAGCAAAAACAATCAGCTTATATATGCCGCTCAAAACGCCAAAAATTGCTAACCAAAAAGCCTCCTTCAAACTATAGGCCTGGCTTGTGGACCGCTTATAACCAAACGCATATTTTTCAACTAGGTGTGTTAATTGTTGTGTTGCCTTTGTATGCAGGTTAGGAATGTCCAGCCAATCCGACAACATGTAATAACCATCGTAGCGCAACAACGGATTGATATTGAATACGACAGTTGACAAAGAAGCAACAAACATCATGTTATATGCTAGTGAATGCAGCAATCCTCCCGAAGTATTGGCCCACACAAATACAGCTAATGCCGCGACAAAGATTTCGGTAATCATACCAGCAGCACCTACCAGTATTCGCTGCCATTTGTTTCTAAATGCCCAGGCAGCTGTCGCGTCCATATATGGAACCGGGCTAAACAACAGAAACATAACACCGATTATATGAACTTCTCCTCCAAACCTGCGCACAGCGAAGGCATGTCCGAATTCATGAAAAGTTTTCACCAGCAACATTGCTATATATAGAAGAAACAAATTGGAAGGGTTAATAATCCCTTGTGTTTGAACTGATACTTCCGCAAACCTGTCTATCACAATTTTGATAGCTGAGCCAACAACTGTCAGCCAAAGTATCGCACCCAGAGGATTCATTATTAACCGTATTAGCGGAAGTATATTTTTAAGAAAACTGTCAGGATCAAATAACGGTATCCTGAAGAACATAATATTTAATAAATTGGATTTCATAATCCTTTGCTTTTTATTTTTATACCGATCAAAAAGTTTTGCGCTGTCCGGAGGCATCTCGTAATGCAAAAGATTCGATTGATACAATTGTACCAGCAGGTTTATAACCTCTTCCTGACCAGGCGCTGACTCAGGAGCAGCAGAAATCATTTCCATCCAGACTTCTTCGACAGTTCGGTCAAGGCCAAGCCTTATAACAAATTCATAAGCTTCGGGCCGGAGTCTGTAAAACTGGTTATTAAAAGGATCTGAGAGCACATACCAGCGCGCTCCCCGAAATAATTGGCGATGCACTTTAACACTTGACCGCAAACAAAGTTTTTCATTTGCGATTCTGTACCATGATTCATGAAATATCTTGGTATCATTTGCCATGTGTAATTACCACCACAAACGTAAGCGTAGGAAATCAACAGTGCGGTGCATGAATACCCAGAGTATAGTACGTTTACCTATATTAATTTTAGAGATTCCGGTCATGCCCGGTCTCCACCATTGTTTGCTCCCGGTCTGAAACCTGGCATGCACAACAAACACATTTCCCTCTTTTTTTGCTACCGCAGCCGGCTCTACCCGAAAAATATCTATTTTATAGGTATCCTGAGGACGACTGGCAAAAGCAACTTCCCCATCCATCGGGATTTTCAAATCATGGATATCCGACTCATCGACTTCCAGTTCGGCATAGAGATCTTCAACTTTCGCGACCTTAAAAAGCACATCGCCCTGTTTAACCGGTTCACCCAAACGTTCCAACAGGTCGCCCTCAATAAGTACGCCATCAATCGGAGAACGGATCAGAGACCTATCCAGCCGATAATCTATCTGGGATAACTGAGCAACAATTTGTGCCAGCTGGGACTCAGCTATACGCATATCAGCCAGATTTCTACGAGCCATAGCTTTTTCATATTCCCGCTCGTACCTTATTTGTTCGGCTTGCCGGGATGCTTTTTCGAGCAGCAGATTGCTCCGATCAAATACCAGTAAGTCATTAGCCGTTACAACACTATCACCGGGACGTACATTAACTTTTTCTATATGTCCGTCAAAAGGTGCTGAAAGATAAGCTACACTATCAGTCCTGACAATAACAGGCGACTGGACCCGGTATGTTATCTTTCCGAAACATATCACCCCAAGCGCTATAGTTATTAGTATTGCCAGCAGCTTTGTCCAGACATGATCAAAGCCAAAAACTTTAGCGATTTTTGATCTGGTATACGTAACTAGTCTTGCGCCAAACCAGCGGTCCTTAAGCTTCAGATCAGCCAGAACCCGGGTTGCCTGATCACAAGCCAGTTGAAGAAGCCCAAGTTCCAGCTCTAAGAATGTCGAAGAGGCCCTCTCACAGGTTAGAACTGCAACAGGCTGTCCTTCACATCTCAAAGGAAGGGAACAGAGGTTGGGAATATCCTGGGAATCAGCATAAACTTCATGTAATCTGGAAATGGAAGTCCGATCCTTAACCGGAACAATAATCTCGCTGTTTTGGTCAATAGCTTCTTCCATAGCAGCTTCCAGCTTCTGTACTGCATCAGATTTACGGTCAAAGGCATCAATATGGCTTATAGCCTGAGTTGCAATATATCCATTAGCCATCCAGCCCAGACTAACCCTGTCGCATTTATGTCTTGAGGCTATTTCATTACAAAAATTCATAGCGGCAGCTAAAAAACGTTTTTCCGCATTCAGGATGACCATCAAATCCAAAACACTGGAAAAATGCTCAACCCGGGATTTTGATTCAGCGGAAGCGCGAAACTGCTGGTAACTGGCCGGCACATCAGTTGCCATTTTTAGAAAAGGCGTCCTGCGGGTTGCAGTACTGAGGTTTTCTTCATTAATAAAAAAAGTTGCCAGACAAATTCCATTATCAATACTTGTTTCCAAAACGGCTGACAGCATAATCAGCTTTGCTTCACGAATTATTCCTATCTTTTTTGACGATAGGGTATCGGCGAATTCAGTTAAATAATTTTGCAGAGCTCCGGCGGTGACATTAAGATTTGGATTCCGGGGTTGTGCAGCAATGATATTCCAGTTATTGGAATTATTGTTTTTAAGTGAAATTACTCCGGCATCCGCATACAACACCTCAACCAGAACTTCGATAAAAGCTGTCCAGAATTTTGCAGGTTCACCATCAAATTGCCGTAAAGCTTGCAGACGTTCCAGGCTACCATTAAGAACCTCGTCGCCCAGCGGCTCGTTTTCAAAATTAATATAATAAAAATGGTCCGGCTGATTAATTTGACTAGCAGAAGTATCCGTGTTTTTCATAGCATCACTCCAGAATCATTGATCCAGGAACACCTGGGTTAACTCTGCCATCCTCGTTACCAAACAAAACCCTTACCTCTCTCAAACCACTTGCCGGGTCAACTACAGGAGAGATATGTTCAACGGAGCCAATTTTTCTTATCCAGTATCTTGAATCGCCGATATTCAAATAAACTTTGGCCCCTACCTTTAAACGATGTGTCAAACCATCCGCAATGAACGCAGTAAAACGACATTTATAGGCATCAACCAATCTTATTAACGGTTGCTGCGGATTGCAGTTTTCGCCAATCTGGAGAAAATGTTTAACTACAGTTCCGTTAAAAGGAGCAACTATATTACGTTCATTCAACTGAACAGCAGCTATTTTATATTCCAAATCTTCCTTGATCTTATTTGTCCTTATACTCTCAAGTTCTTCTTCCGCAGTCTTGCATTCAAGTATCTTCTTATGAAGGTCTTCCTTGCTTACCGATTGCGTTTTGTTATAAAGTTCCTGGGTAGCTTTTTTTTCTGCTTGCAATAATTCCACACGGCTAACAGCTACATTCAGTTCTGCCCGGCTTTCAGAAATAAGTTTCCTTCTGTTTACTTCTAAGACTTCCTGCTCACTTGCCAGAGATAATATGACCGAGCCCTTTGTAACATACATCCCGTCATTAATATTGATCGAAGCAATACGGCCCTGCACTGTAGCACTCAAAGTTGCATCAATAAACGGCTCAGTTATTCCTCGCACCACCATCGCAGCTACCGGATAATTAAAAGCAAAAAGCACCAAGATTGCCATTATCGAGACAGCAGTGTTTTTTTTGAATCCAATTTTATTTAAAATAATGTAACTCATCTTTTTTTCCTTATCAATAAATTACTTGGCATTCCAGATATCATTCAACCTGGTCCCCGCACCGTCACTACCGCCCAGCACCCACAGCTTGCTATCGAACACAACACTGGTATGTCCGCTCCGTGCAGGCCACTCAGCTGTTCCGGCAGACCGGGTCCACGTGGTACCGTCTTCAGAATACCAGACATCGTTTTTCTTGGTCCCGTTTGTACCGCCAAGCACCCAAAGCTTGCTATCATAAACCAGCGACGTGTGCAGATACCGGCCAGCCCACGAATTTATTGCGTTCACCGATTTCCATTCAATACCATCGGCAGTGTACCAGATATCACCGGCATTACCAAAACTATTATTGCCACCGGTAAGCCAGATTTTATTATTAAAAAATACGCATTTATGACCCTCTCTACCTGTCCAGGCAGCATTTTCTACTTTTTTGACCCACGTTATACCATCTAAACTGCTCCAGACGTCATTCTTGTAAGCACCGTCATTACCACCGATCACCAGGATCTTATTGTCAGTTACAACAGTTGCCAGTCCGGAACGGGGCGACCATTCGGCATTAGCAGTTGCCATGTGCCAGGACATTCCTTCGTCACTCGAATACCAGACATCATTTTTCAGGACACCGTCATTACCGCCCATTAACCATAGCTTATTTTGAAAAACAATACTTGACTGACCTGTTCTAGCTGTCCAGGCAGCATTTTCTACTTTTTTGGTCCAGTGACTGCCATCACCAGAGCTCCAGACATCATTTTTCGGAGAACCGTCGTTTCCGCCAAGCACCCATATTTTATTATCATATACCATACTGTTATGCCCATCCCGGGCGGTCCAGGCAGCAGTTTCAACAGCTCTGGTCCAGCCTTGTCCTTTTGTTTTGGCAACTAATTTAATATTGTAAGTTTTGTCAGAATTATAAAAATATAAATTAGTTGTAGCTACTACATAGTCTGTATGCTGAAAAGTAATAATTCCGTCCCCCCGGGGAACGTAAGGAATCTTATAGCTGCCTCTTATATCAGTTTTATCCCAGATTGTGGATGAAGGAGAGTCGCTGCTTACATAGTATATATAGACATCGTTGATAGGGTTTCCAGCCTGGTCACTTACAGTTCCTGACAAAGAATAATTGTAATAAGAATACTGTAATTCCAGGTCTACAAGGTTATCTCCGCTTTCCAGCTTAACTGATTGCGAATATTGTACGTATCCGTCTTTCAGCGCCTTAACAATAAAAACACCAGGATCAATATCATCGATCCGAAACATTCCGTTTGCTCCGGAGACTGTAAACTTCTCCTGACAATTAACTGTGACACCTGATAACGGCACATTATCCTTATTTTTTACAATACCGGTTATCGAGGAAGGCTGTTGTCTCGCAAATTCACTGCATCCTGTTAATAACACCAGGATAGCAAAAAGATAGACTATTTTAGGCATAGCAATTTCCCCTTTATTTTTTATATATGTTGAAAAAAAAATATTTATAAAACTTCGAGAATTGAATCCGACCCTAAACAAATAACGAATTACTTATATGCCAATACAATCCATTATTGGCTGATTAAGAAGAAATTGTCAACAATAATGGCCAATTTTGATTTTTAAATTTAAAAACCCTCCTTTGCTGGTCAAATTCTCTATCGTTAATTCAAAATTTACCGCAAAACGAGATGGCTCTTGACGTTATCGGATGCACCCCGGAAAAGGCTCAGAATTTGCTAAGTTTTTATTTCCAAGTGTATGCAGCAGGTCGGCATTTATGCATGTACTTAAGGAAAAGATCTTGATTCCAATATCTACAAAAAATATTTCCAAGATATCTGTTTTCCAGTTAATCGAACGAATGTTTCCTAAACCAAACATTTTATGTGCAACAGGCATTTCGAGATAAAGGTTTTTTGCTGAAATGGGCCCCTGGTCTACGTAATCATCGAGTTCTATTTCCCATTTACTGCTATCAGCTATTACAGTCTGCTTTTTTTTGGGAATATCCAGGAATAACTCGATAAAACGAGATGGCTTAACTCTATTACCATCCAGAGTATTTGAAGCCATAAGCTCAAGTTGATGCCTGGCCCTGGTAGCTCCTACGTAAAAAAGCCGCACTTCTTCTTCCATAAGAGATCGGTTCCCAGACTTAGCTTCTCGTATGCTGTTTACTGAAGGGAATTGACCATCAAAAAGATCTATCATATAAACACAATCAAACTCCAAACCTTTGCTAGAGTGAACGGTAGAAAGGGTTACAGCATTTTTACCTTTATTGAATTTTGCATTTTGCATAATTTGCTGAAGCCGTTCAAGTCTGTCTTTAAAAGACTGGACGCTATCTGTTCTTGCAGCGATGCTCTTCAAACTACTTATAATTTGGTTTAAACCATCTGTAGAATCAGTTGCATCACTGCTTTGTTTATTTATATACTCACCATAGCCCAGAGCATTAACAATGAACTCTATAGCTTCATGGGCATTCAACTTAGACATCTTTTGGAAGTTTTTCTTTATCGCCAGAATCTTGTCATATTGCTTTTCAGTCAAATCCGGATATTCGAGCAAAGTATCGAATAGGGTTTTGTTTGGCATTCTATTCTTCACGCTATATTCAAACATGACTTTTGATAAAAAGGCATTCATTTTATAATAGATTTGACGAAAAGCTCCAGTGTTTGCAGCGTCATTAGAAAGGTCAAAAAAAGAAATAATATCCATTGTTACCCAATGCCTAAAAAAATGGGTTTTTGCTTCACGCAGGTAAAAAGGAATAGCGCTGGCAGACAATGCATCTGCCACTGGAATTGCCGAAACATTATTCCGGTATAAAACAGCGATACTAGAAAAATCCTTGTTATCTTTCAACTTAGACACAAGATGGATATATTGATCGTTTTTATTCTGAAAGCTGATATATTTTACCGGGGTCCCGTCCTTTCGCTCAGAAAACATATTTTTGTCGTACCGCTCATTATTCTGCTTAATAAACTTATTAGCTGCATTTACGATGCTTTGGGTTGACCGGTAATTATTTTCCATTAAATAAATTTGTGCACCAGGATATGTTTTTTCGAAATCCATTAGTGCTTTGGGAAAAGCTGCCCTAAAAGCATAAATACTTTGATCTTCATCCCCCACCATGAAAATATTATTCCTGGGATTTGCCAAACATTTTAAGATTTGATGCTGAAGGTAGGAAGTATCTTGCGACTCATCCACATTAATATATTTATACTTATTCCTGTAAACATTGACCAAATCTTTGTCCTGGTCAAACAGTTCCAGAGTCTTTGTGAGCATATCATCAAAATCAATTAAGTTATTCTCGTGCTTAAGAGCTTCATAAGATTGAAATATTTCGAAAAAATTCTTTATATCTGTTTTATAACGAATTATTTCTTTTTCCGACAGCATCATATTTTTTACATAACAGATTGCGTTTGATAGCTCCTCAAGTTTATCATCGCTGAGATAAGAATTATTACGCTTTTGATACAGCTGTCTTAACATCTGACTTTTTGTTACCTCGGCTTTTTCATCTTCAATAATGATCGGAAAGCTTAAACGCATTTTCTGAGCATAATTTTTTAGTACAAAATAACAAAAACTATGTATCGTAGAAAAATGGACCTCTCCCTGTATATTATCTCCAAAAGCCTTATGAAACCTGTGCTTCATATCCATTGCTGAAGCCTTGCTAAAAGTTAAGGTAAGGATACTCTGAGGTATAACCCCATGATTTATAACCAAATTGGCGCAGCGGGAAACGATAACGGTAGTTTTGCCACCACCAGGCACAGCCAACAGCAGGATAGGACCATCTATATTTAAAACGGCTTTTTGCTGTTGTTCACTTAAACTTATATTGTGCTTTTTGATTAAATAATCGATAAAATCCATATCAAAACCCTATTTTATTGGCTCTTGCTATTATAACAGCAAGAGAAACTCTTAGATATATGTAGGTACAATACAGCAGAGTTGGATGTTCACAATTTACTTACTTCAGAAACATGGGAATAAACATCTGAACATGGACTTTTATAAAAAGAAGTTTTCTTTGCTTATCCGGTATCGCCCACATATATTTTTGCCTTACAATATAGTCTCAAAATGGTATCATAGGATATACAATATAGATGGCCCTTCAGCGCCCATGGACGGAGCGCCTCAAGCAGAAAAACTCACCAAAGATTTGATCATTTAGACTTATACCCATGACAATGCCGACACACCTTCTTATTAGACGCGGTCATGGGCTTGTGACGTTGATTCTACTCAGCCCAAAACGATGCTTTTAGATACAAATAAAAAAGCAACAAATCCGCTATGAATTAGACAAGAAATTTTTATAAGGATTTAGACATGAAAAATATTTTGAAGTATGTTTGCCTGCTTGTATTCGGGTTTATGTTAACTGGATGCGGGGAGCTGGCAAAAAATAATACCAGTATTAATGAAAACACCGATATCCAGGAACTTAACTCAAACAGAATTCAAAAACCATTATCAGGGAGTTTTATTCAGCCATGGCTGGTGGAATCATGGACATCAAGCAATTTTACCACCGAGTTACAATATATGGATAACGTCCATATGGACCATTTTATCTGGCAATGGACGGTAGACAGCACACCTTCAACCATGAAAGCTTATTACCCTACAGAATTAGCCAAGTTTACCGGAACAGCAACCGATCCTGTTGGATTATCTCTTGAAGCTGCCAAAACTCAAGGATTAAAAGTCTGGCTGGGGCTAAACTATACAAACGACTGGTGGAGCAAAGGTGCTAATGACGACGTCTGGCTGACCAAAGAATATAACCTTAGCAAACAGATTGCGCAAGAACTCTGGAAGCTTTTTGGAGCTAACTACGGTGATACAATCGCAGGATTTTATTTGCCGATGGAAGTTAATAACCTTAATTTTGACAGCACCGCTGAGAAACACTTGATCAGCGTTTATAACGATGTCGCCACATATATTCACACAAATATGAACAAACCCGTTATGGTTGCGCCATATTTTGTTTCACATGCCGACTTAAATGCTTTACAATACGCAGAAATGTGGGGTCGAATTATTGTTAGCGCTCCAATAGATATAGTCGCTGTACAGGATGGTATCGGTGCGGGAAATGCAACATTAACAGATATCGCAACCTGGCTTTCTCCATTAAGAGCAGCAATTAAAAAAAATCGTCCTGCCACGCAATTCTGGATTGTCCTTGAAACTTTCACAACTGATTATAATTCAGCTCCATTATCCAGGGTACTAAGGCAACTGCTAGCAGAACAATCCTATGCAGACAAATTTACAACTTTCAGCTTTAATCATTACGACTCACCACAACAAGGGCATACAAAAAAATATAATGGATGGGAAACATATTTCAAAGTATACTGAATACGATCTGCCATTCGTTTGAGAAAAAACATTGCTCTTCCTATGTTGAGTAATTCACAAGAAGTTTCAGATACAACGTTTAATATCTACAAATGTCATTATATATTTTTAATAATTGTATATTCTTCGCATATATTGCGGAGAATATACTAGCTAATCTCCGCAACTTTCATTATTACCAATCAAAACGTAATTCGTGCTACGGCCTGCACCAACCTTGATTAATATATTCTTATCAACCAATTCTAAAATATCCCTGTTTGCAGAATCTTGCGAACACTTACATATTTTTGCCCATTTAGAAGAAGTTAATTTTCCTTCAAAATTATCAAAAAGCATATTTATTACTTTCTTTTGTCTATCGTTTAAATTAATGCTTCCATATTTTTGCCAGAATAATGCTTTATTAAATATACAAGAAAGTGTTCCTTGGGTATTTTCGATAGCACGCAATAAGCATTCAATAAACCAAACTAGCCACGCTGTAATATCAAGTGAACCCTTTTGAGTTTTTTCTAATATATTATAGTACTCATTACGTTCTTTTCTTATTTGCGCTGACATACTGTAAAATCGCTGTGGAGTATTTTCTGCTCTAGCAAGCAGCATATCAGTTAATGCTCTTGCAATTCGTCCATTCCCGTCATCAAAAGGATGCAAAGTAACAAACCATAAATGAGCTATACCAGCTTTTATGACAGTATCGATATGCGCTGAACCGTTTACCCAATCAATAAACTCAAGAATTTCTAACTCGAGAGAGGATGCTTCCGGTGCTTGATAATGGACTTTTTCTTTACTTATAGCACCTGATACAACTTGCATTGGTCCGTTTTTATCATCTCGAAACTGCCCTACTTCTATTTTATGCATTCCACTATAACTTGTAGGGAACAAAGAAGCGTGCCATCCGATTAATATATCTTTAGTTAAAACTAGGTTATAATGCTGTGTTGCATCAAGCATCGTCTCTACAACACCTTCGATGTTGCGGTCGACATGTATTCCACCACCGACATCAAATCCTAAACGTCTCGCGACAGACGATCTAACTTGTTCTTTATCAAGTATCTCGCCTTCAATCTCACTGGATTTAATAATATCCTGAGTCAATATATTTAATACAGCTTCTTCCTTTAATTCAAATCCAAGTGCATTCATTTTGCCGAGCAACAAACCTTGTGCAAGTTTTGTCGGGAGCAATACTTCCAATACCTTTTCATTATTCCAAGTAAAATTAGGCCAATTTTGATTTTTATAAATATACATCATTTTCACCGCACCTTCTGCGGAGATTATATACATTATTCTCCGCAAAGTCAAAAAAGTTAAACGAGGAAAGGACATTAAATGACAAAAATAAAATTAATACAGGTAAAAAGTAATAGTGATTTAACTGGGGGGAGAGTCCGCCTGTGTGACAGGTGTGTCCGTAATATTGAATCCCAGTAAAATCAAGGGTTTCAGATTTACTCAGATTAACTGAAACCCAGTGTTTTTAGTTGAAAAAAAATTGAGTAACTCACCCAGATAATGGCTTTTGCACTAGAAGGTAATCTTATACTTTACCCCGGCACCACGCCCAATAGACTGAACAAATGAGGCAGCTAGGAGCTTATTAAGGGAATAGATCGCAGTCCTTCTTGGGATATTAAGCATTTCCACAATATTTTTTGTTTGCAGGTAATGCTCAGGCTGCTCCTTAAAACATGCGAGGATCTTAAGGTCCGTTTCGGACAGAGTTTGCAGCAAATCATATTTCTGCGCATAGTGATCAATGTTCGGCAAACTCTCCCGTATCACTTGTATCATATAAGCGAGCAATTCATTGTACTTGTACTTCGCAGGATCTGGGTTGAAGTGGCCACCGGAACACTTGTTTAATACCAAGTAATATTGTGGCCTTGTCTTCTCTACTTCTCGATCAAGAGCTATATATGGAATAATAGCCGAAAAATAGTTATCCTCGGAATTCATGAGTATAGCCTGAAAGAACAGTCGGGACAGTCTGCCGTTCCCATCCTGAAAAGGATGTATCGCCAGGAATCTGAAGACAAACTCTACCGCAGTTGGCAGACACCATGGATCAGTCATCAGTGTAGCATTAAACCAGGCAACCAGGTCATGCATGCTTGTTTCTGTTTCAATTCCAGGGTCAGCTGTCCTCAGTAACGTCTTTTTACTTCCTGTTCTGCTATTTGATTCGACAACACTGTTTATCTGAGTTTTGTAGTTGCCCTGATAATGAACTGCCCCCGAGTAATATTTCATAATTTCTCGGTGCAAACCCTTGATATTAGACTCTCTCATTGGCACAAAATCTTTGGGAGCATGATTGATGATCTGGATAGCATCACGGTACCCTGCGACCTCTTCTATGCTACGCTCTTTATCTTTGGACAACTTATCCTTAATGACGTGTTCTCTGTCTTTAAAGGTAGCATTGCTTTCTGTGTTAATATCCTTGTCAATCCAATCAATCTCGACATCAGTAAGTATGGCGTTCTCAATACGAGTAGATGCCCCTATGTTGCTGATTAAAGAATGTTTTCTGATGTACTTTTTCTTTGGCTCAGGATAAGCGTCAACCTGGTCCCATCGCCTTTGACAGAGTGAGAATAATTCTTTTAGCGCTCTTATTAAATCTTGATTAATCTCGTATGATAACATATGGTTATTATAGCGTAATGTGCAAGAGTGTGCAACGGATAACCGTCATCGACTGCACACTTCTGCACACTTTTCTTGAGTTATCAAGTGAATCTAGTGTTTCTTGTTAAAGAAAAGACAGTAGTACCAAGTAGTTATGGCAAAATAAAACTGAGCCATGGGACAAAGCAAAAGTAAGCCAATATGCATAACAGAATCCAACTATGCAGCCTACTAATAATCCAACCAATTTCAATAAATATATTATAATATTTTTCATAATATATTTATTCTTCTTATAATACTGTTTAATTAGACTAATAGACCTTGATATAGAGGTAGCTAGTCAACAACAAAGTTAATAATAATAATTACTTATCCCCCAACGTTCCTGGCAAGAGAGGCAGACTAAAATAAAATAAGATATTCTATATTTTACTTTAGCTAGCAAAAGTAAAATAAGGTGATTTATATTTTACTTTTATAACTTTAAAACAAATCAGTATATTCTTTAAAAATATAGACTCGATTACGACGGAAACCGGTCATCTCACGTAAAACACCTAGATTTTCAAAGTCAGAAATAAGCGAATTTGCTGATTTAGCAGTAATATCTAAATAATTTGCGATGTCATTGGCTATTACTACTGGCTTCTTATATAAATAATTAATCAATTTTTGCCCAACAACAGCTTTTCGATTTAATGTAACAATTTGCTTATCCACTTTATTCTTTAAAGCAAGGATTCTATCAAAAGTTAATCGCCCTTTTTCCGAGGTTTCGTATACTGCTGTTAAAAAAAACTTAATCCAATGAATCAAATCATTAGACGTTCTAACTCTGGATAAAGCATCATAATAGGAAGAGCGATGCTTTTCAAAAAAGTCAGATAGATATAAGGATGGCATTTTTAACAGCCCATAACTAACCAAATAAAGAGTAATCATTAGTCTCCCAATTCTTCCATTAGCCGTAACGCTTCCCTTATCTTTCTCATACTAATCCGCTCCTTTGCCATATCCTCAAATACCTCCTTTTTTCTATAGAGATATTCTGACATTCTTCTGTATTTTGTTGTAGTGATATGGATTCCGTTTTCATTCCGGCAGGTCATTCCGGTATTCCAGCAGGCTATTCCGTTAAAACAACGAAAAACCTGCCGGTTTGGCACCGGATTTACCTGCCGATTCATTTCCGGAATCGGGTGCTGGAATCAAAACGGATTAGGGTGCCGATTTAAAGCGGATTTTACATCACAGTTTACCAGTGCGGCGTTCACTGAAATCCTGATTGCCAACAACATTCAGATTTCCATGGATGGAAAAGGCCGGGCCAGTGATAATATTATTATCGAAAGATTCTTCCAATCTTTGAAATATGAGAATGTCTACCGGTACGAATACAAATCTTTGCCTGATCTCAAACTGGGCATCGCCAGGTATTTAACCCAATACAACCATTTCCGCATTCATGAATCTCTGGGTTACAAAACCCCGGCTTCAGTCTATGGAATCCTGGCAAAGGAGCTAGCTATCAACAATATCTTGGTTTACACAAAAAGGAACCAGCTTCTGAAAAAAGCTGTCTAGACAAATCAGTACACTGTAGTCTACCTAATTTGAGTCTCTAGCAGCTTGCTCAGGACGAGCAAGCTTGCAGGTTGATAGAGGCTAATTCGGCCAATTAACGGCCAATTATTTTCATGTATGTTTTGCTCAGTTTTTTATGATAGTAAATTTCTTCTTGCTATACGTTCTCTAGCTTCAATCAATGCTTCATGAAGCCTCTTCTCTAGCTCTTTTTTGGGAGGCAACTCTGTCCAGTATTCGGCGACCATAATGCCATCTTTATGCATCTCTAGTAGTTCAATTTGTTCTCTGCTCGTTTCCGCACATAAGATTAATCCGATAGGCGAGTTTTCACCTTCTTGTTTTTCATTACGGTCAAGCCATTTCAGATAAAGTTCCATTTGCCCTTTATGTTTTGCCTGAAATTTGCCCAATTTTAGCTCAATAGCAACGAGGCGTTTAATCTTTCTATGATAAAATAACAAATCGAGATAGAAATCTTCGTTATCGATAATCATTCGTTTCTGTCTAGCGACAAAGGAAAATCCGTTGCCAAGCTCTATTATAAAAGCTTCAAGCTCTTTTAATATAGCAGTTTCCAAATCGTTCTCAAGATAACCGTCTTTTAAGTTTAGGAAATCCAAGAAATACGGGTCTTTAAATGCTACTTCCTGGATATTAACATCATGTTTTAATTGTAAACCTGCAAGCGATTTCCTTTCAAAAACCTTATTTGATATTTGTTTCCTTAATTCTCTTACTCCCCATATTTCCTTAGATGCGGCTTCTGCATAAAAGATTTTAGCTTCGTAGTTTTTTATTGGTATTAATATCAGAAAATGTGACCAACTCAATTGTCGTGACAATGTAACGACAATCTCAGGGTCAGGAAACTGCTGGGTAAACTGCATCATCCGACGCAGATTCTTTTCCTCAAAATTATTACCGTATGCACTCACTAATTGTCGTGACAGCGTAACGATAATTAGTTTGCCATATTCAGCGCGTTTATGTTGAAGGATTTGAGCATTGATTCTCCGGCCAATGTTCCAAAAAAGCATAGTCATTGTATTGTTGACAACTGAAGCGACTTGTCTTTTGCTTTCTTCGATAAGGTGAGAAAGCTCTTCGAAAAGCTGTTCTGAGTCGAGGTTAATATTGTTAAGTTCATTTTTCATTTCGCATACTCTTTCCTAAAGACAGCATTTTTTATATTTTTTACCGGAACCACAAGGACAAGGTTCATTACGTCCGGTTTTAGGTTCTGACCTGAATGGTATTGTACGTCCTTGTTTTCCTGTTTCCGAATCTTGTTGAGGACTTGGCATCATCATGGATTTAGCCATGCCCCAGTTTTCTGGGCTGGAAGCATTTTCAACTATTTCGTTAGAAATACGTTCCACGGCTTCGGACAGTTTTGCTGCATAAGGAGTGTAATCCTTTTCTGCACAAAATAAAAAGAACTCTTTTAATACAGGGCCAACACTCTCAAAGAATTCATGTGGTGCAGTAACTTTTCGAGGAAATATTTCTATACAAACCTCAACCAACCCAGTAACATTCCATTTTTCAATAGTTTGTAAACAGTATGTATACATATGATTAGCAAACAGCTTAACAATTGAAACAGAATGCCCCTTCTGTTCTTCTGTAAGCGATTCAAAATATGAAGTTGTATTAAACTCTTCTCCAATCTCACATATTTTATCCATTACAGCATTAAAATCTTTTTCTGAAAATTCTTCCATTGACTATACCTTTCTTATGAAACGAGCTATCCCTTTTTCTCCAACACGACCTTTTCATAAAATGCATTTCTAAAATGACGTTTTTTCAACAGGTTCTTAAATTTATTATCATCATCTACATATAAACCACTAATAAATGGAATATTTCTGACAATACTAATGCATATATCCCAAATCATAATTAATATTATTTTACCAGCTCTTTTAACCCGACTCACTAATTACTCCTATACGTCATACTATCTAATAACCTAGTGGCATAATAAAATATATAAACAAAAACATTTTTTCACAAAAATAATTGATATTATAAACAAAGCGGAATTCACATCACTATTTATTTATTATACTCAAAATAAACAATATTTCCATATCCTCATCAAAAACAAAAAAGTCATTTAGCAGTTAGATGTACATTAACTTAACTGACAATGCAAATATTGGATATATTTAGTTTTTTAGGAAAAGATTAACAGTAGATAACAATAAAACAAAAAACCATCTTAAAGATTGAATTGGCTTATATAACTTTATTGCACCCGGAGCACAAGCACCAGCGCAGCAGTTCTAATTATGAGTTTTAGCGCTGATAAACATTGAGTTCAGGCAATAAAGTATCCCTATTGGGATGATTATAATAGGGACGAGTCGCTCCCTATAACCCTAGACCAAAGGTGTTAATGCGA